>Ga0302324_100002022_pt1 | contig 47933 bp, 31 predicted proteins | sample Palsa_T0_1_FD_201949 | JGI IMG/M metagenome (GOLD analysis project Ga0302324, IMG submission 201949) | Peat permafrost microbial communities from Stordalen Mire near Abisko, Sweden - Palsa_T0_1 | ecosystem: Environmental > Terrestrial > Soil > Palsa > Peat permafrost | place: Sweden: Abisko...
AGTACCCGCCGTTCACCCCCGGACTGCCGGCGCGGCTGGTCGGCGCGACCGACCTGTTCTCGGTCATCCGTCAGCGCGACGTGCTGCTGCATCATCCGTATCGCAGCTTCGGGCCGGTGATGGACCTGCTGCGCCAGGCCGCCACCGATCCGGGGGTACTGGCGATCAAGCAGACGCTATACCGCACCGGCGATAATTCCCCGATCGTCGATTCGCTGGTGGCCGCTGCGATGGCCGACAAGGACGTCACCGTCATCATCGAGCTGCGCGCGCGCTTCGACGAGGAAGCCAACATCGAGCTGTCCACGCGGCTGCAGGAAGCCGGGGCGCACGTGATGTACGGCGTGGTCGGCTACAAGACCCACGCCAAGATGACGCTGGTGGTGCGCCGCGAAGCCGACGGCATCCGCCGCTACTGCCACCTCGGCACCGGCAACTACCATCCGCGCACCGCGCGCAGCTACACCGACTATGGACTGTTCACCTGCGACGAGGATATCGGCTCGGACGTGCACGAGATCTTCCTGCAGCTGACCAGCCTCACGCGCACCTCCAAGTTGCGGCGGCTGCTGCAGTCGCCGTTCAATCTGCATGAGTCGGTGCAGGCGATGATCGAGCGCGAGAGCGCGCATGCGCTGGCGGGCAGGAAGGCGCGCATCATCGTCAAGCTCAATGCGCTGGTGGATCCCAGGACCATCGAGACGCTGTACCGCGCATCGCGCAGCGGCGTGAAGATCGACCTGATCGTGCGCGGCGTGTGCGCAGTGCGGCCCGGAATTCCGGGCGTATCCGACAACATCCGCGTGCTTTCGATCGTCGGCCGCTTCCTCGAGCACTCGCGCGCCTACTGGTTCGAGAACGGCGGCTCACCGGAACTGTACCTGTCGAGCGCGGACTGGATGGAGCGGAACTTCTTTCGCCGGGTCGAAATCGCGTTCCCGGTGCTGCGCACCGAGCACCGCCAGCGCATCGTCAAGGACCTGGAAACCCTGCTGTCGGATAACACCAATGCCTGGGAACTGCAGGCCGACGGCACCTATACGCGCCTCGGCGTAAATCACGCGGCACCGGTGGATGCGCAGGCGCTGTTGCTGGAACGCTACGCCGGCATCCCGCAGCCGCAGCCCCAGCCGCAGCCCCAGTAGCCGCATCGGGGAGGGGATCGGCATGATCGAGAAGAGCTGGGCGCAGCATTTCGCTGCCGAATGGATTGCCGCCTGGAACGCCCATGACCTGGAGCGCGTGTTCTCGCACTACCGTGACGACTTCGACATGCATTCGCCGCTGGTCGTCGAACTTACGGGCGTCATCGACGGCACCCTCAGGGGCAAGAGTGCCATCCGGCCCTATTGGGAGAAAGCACTGGCCGCGCACCCGTCGCTGCGCTTCGAACTGCACTGCGTGCTGCTCGGCGTGAACAGCATCGCGATCTACTATCGCAGCATGCCTAAGAGCCGCATGGTGGCCGAGGTGCTGACGTTCGGCGACGATCTTCAGATCGTCAGTGGCTCGGCACTGTACGCGTAGGCGCTCCGGCCGGGCGACTTTAGCCGGCGCGATTGCCGGAGAACACCCGCAGCCGTATCCCATGCGGCCGCAGGAACTCGATCTCGAGCTGCAGGTCGGCGACCGTCAGCGGATGCTCCTTGAGCCAGCGCGCGGCAAAGCGCAGTTCCAGCGTCCCGCCGCGCGCTGCAAGCTCGATGTTGGGTAGCGCCACGCCGCTGCGTCCGCGATGCAGCAGCACCGCCAGCCGCAGCAGCACGATCAGGTGCACCGCCCGCCGGTCCCAAGGCGGAATCAGGTCCTCCAGTCCCTGCACCGCGAGCTTGCGCCGATGGCTGCCCACCAGCCGCGCCAGCAGCTGCTGCTCCTCGCGCGCAAAGCCGGGCATGTCGGCGTTCTCGAGCAGGTAGGCGCCGTGACGGTGATAGCCGCTGTGAGCAACGTCCAACCCGATCTCATGCAGTCGTGCCGCCCATTTAAGGCTCAGCTCGGCGAGTGGATCGCCCAGCTCCCACGGATCCTGCACCTGCGACAGGAACTGCAGCGCCGTGGCTGCCACCCGCTCGGCCTGTTCCAGATCCACGTGGTAGCGGCTCTGCATCGAGCTGACGGTGCGTTCGCGCGCGTCCGAACGCGTCATGCGGCCGACCATGTCGTACAGCAGCCCGTCACGCAGCGCGCCCTCGACGAAGCGCAGCTGTTGAATGCCGAGCGCGTCGACGATCTCCGTCAGGATCACCACGCCGCCCGGAAACACCGGCCGCCGCTCTTCGGTAACCGCCGCAAGGTCCAGCTCGCGCGTATGGCCGACCTCGGCCAGCCGTTGCAGCAGCAGCTCATTGCCGGCAGGCGTGACGCTGGCGGCGGTCGGGTCGAGTTCGCGGATGCTGTCGGCGATCGCACGCACGGTGCCGGAGCTGCCGAAGGCGCGCGCCCAGCCGCGGCGCAGGAACGCCGCCTGGATCGGCTCCAGCTCCAGGCGTGCCGCCAGCCGCGCCCGCTCGATGCGCTTGGGCGACAGGCGCCCATCGCCGAAGAAGCGCTGGCTGAGCGACACGCAGCCCATCTGCAGGCTCTCCAGCTCGAGCGGCTCGAAGTGCTCGCCGATGATGATCTCGGTGCTGCCGCCGCCGATATCGACCACCAGCCGGCGACCCTCCTCATTCGGCAAATTGTGCGCGACACCTGAATAGATCAGCCGCGCCTCCTCCATGCCGGAGACGATTTCGATCGGGAAGCCGAGTGCCTCGCGCGCACGCTCCAGGAACGCCTGCTTGCGGCGCGCGACGCGCAGCGCGTTGGTGCCGACGACCCGCACATCGCTGGCCTGCATATCGCGCAGTCGCTGGCCGAAGCGTTGCAGACAGCCGAGCGCGCGCGCTGCTGCCTCCTTGTCGAGCCGGCCGTCGTCGCCGATGCCGGCAGCCAGGCGCACCATCTCGCGCAGGCGATCGACGATGACCAGCTGGCCATGCGAGTAGCGCGCGACCACCATGTGAAAACTGTTGGATCCCAGGTCGACCGCCGCGATGACCTGGTCGGTAGCCGCAGCCCTGCTCATGGCCACTAGCGGCGGGGGGACTGGGGACCGGCGACTCGACTCATGGCCGGGCGCCCCGGCTCATGTGCGAATCAGACGCTGAACGACGACCCGCATCCGCAGGTGGTCTGCGCGCTCGGATTGCGAATGACGAACTGCGCACCGTCGAGGTTGTCGCGGAAATCAATCTCCGCGCCGCCCAGGTACTGGAAGCTCATCGGGTCGATCAACAGCTTCACTCCCTGGTTCTCGACGCAGGTGTCGCCGTCCTGGACCTGCTCATCGAACTCGAAGCCGTACTGCAGGCCAGAGCAGCCCCCGCCCTGCACGAACACCCGCAGCATCAGCTTCGGATTGCCCTCGCCGGCGATCAGCTCACCGACCTTACGGGCGGCCGCGTCGGTAAACAGCAGCGGCGCCGCGGCGGTCTCGACCGTGGTCTCGGGAGCGGTCGGTGTGGCGGTATCAGTCATATTTCCCAGTGTAGGCGCGACGGGCAGGTACGTCAAAGCACGCCCTTTGAAATGATTACACGGTATCGCCTTATGTCCGGGCTTTATGCTGGGACATGGAGGCCGATCCTGCCAAGTCCCTGGATCATCAGGGCATCCGCGATTTTACCTGCCCGATGCACCCGCAGATCAGCAACGCCGGTGCGGGCGGCTGCCCGATCTGCGGCATGGCGCTGGAAGCGCGGGCGGCGTCGCTGGTCGAGGACCACGCCGAACTTGACGACATGACGCGTCGTTTCGTGTTCGCGCTGGTGCTGACACTGCCGGTGCTGCTTCTGGGAATGAGTGATGCACTTCCGACACTGAATCTGCAGCGCTGGCTCACCCCCGCTACCGGCGGCTGGCTGCAGGCGCTGCTGGCCACGCCGGTGGTATGGGGCGCCGGCTGGCCATTGCTGCTGCGCGCCTGGCAGTCGTTTCGCAGCCTGCACCTGAACATGTTCAGCCTGATCGGACTGGGCACCGGCACGGCGTGGTCGTACAGCGCCGTGGCGCTGCTGTTTCCGGCACTGCTGCCGCCGGCCTTCAGGTTCCACGGCGCAGCGCCGCTGTATTTCGAGTCGGCCGCGACCATCACCACGCTGGTGCTGCTGGGCCAGGTGCTGGAACTGCGCGCCCGCTCGCGCACCGGCAGCGCCATCCGCTCGCTGCTGGCGCTGGCCCCGAGCACAGCAGTGCGCGTCGAGGCCGACGGCAGCGACCACAGCGTGGCGCTGGACGAGGTGAACGTCGGCGATCGGCTGCGCGTGCGGCCGGGCGAGAGCCTGCCGGTGGATGGCGAACTGCTCGAAGGCCGATCGAGCGTCGATGAATCGATGATCAGCGGCGAGGCGATGGCGGTGGAAAAGATCCCTGGCGCCAGGCTCAGCGCGGGCACCGTGAACCAGACCGGAAGTTTCATCATGCGAGCCGCGCAGGTCGGCAGCCAGACGCTGCTGGCGCAGATCGTTCGCATGGTCAGCGAAGCCGGCCGTTCACGCGCCCCGATCCAGCAGCTGGCGGACCGCGTCGCAGGCATGTTCGTGCCGGCCGTGATCGGCTGCGCGATCATCACGTTCGCGATCTGGGCCAGCGTCGGACCGCCGCCGGCCCTGGCCCACGCACTGCTGGCGGCCGTCGCCGTGCTGATCATCGCCTGCCCCTGTGCGCTCGGCCTGGCCACACCGATCTCGATCATGGTGGGCATCGGCCGTGGCGCCCAGCAGGGGGTGCTGATCAAGGACGCGCAGGCGCTGCAGCTGATGGAGCAGGTCGACACGGTGGTGCTCGACAAGACCGGTACGCTCACCGAGGGCCGGCCGCAGGTACAGCGGGTAGTCGCTGCGGCGCCATTTCACGACACCGACGTGCTGGCCTACGGCGCCGCGCTCGAGCGTGCCAGCGAACATCCGCTGGCGCGCGCCATCCTCGAGCACGCCGCCGCCCATCAGGCGCGCGAGCTTGCCGTCACGCACTTCGAATCGGTCACCGGTCTGGGGCTGCGCGGTGAAGTCGGCGGTGTCACCGCCGCCTTCGGCAACGAAGCCCTGATGCGCCGCTGCGGCGTTCACCTTCCGGTATCGGATCCGGCGCTCGCGGCGGCGCGCGGCGCGGGCGAGACGCTGATGTTTCTCGCGCTCAAGTCCGCTTATGCCGGCTTTATCGGTGTCGCCGACGCGGTCAAGCCACATGCGCAGCAGGCAATCGCGGATCTTCGCGCCGCGGGGCTGCGCATCGTGCTGCTGACCGGCGATAACGCCGCCGCGGCCGCGATCGTCGCCCGCTTTACCGGCATCGAGGAGGTGCAGGCCGGCGTGCTGCCGCAGGACAAATACCGCCATATCGAGGCGCTGCAGCAGCAGGGACGCGTGGTCGCGATGGCGGGCGACGGCATCAACGACGCCCCGGCGCTGGCGCAGGCGCAGGTGGGCATTGCGATGGGCACCGGCACCGACATCGCGATGAACAGCGCGCGCATCGTGCTGGTCAAGGGCGACCTGCGCGGCATCCTGCAGGCGCGCCGGCTCAGTCGTCGCACCATGCGCAACGTTCGCCAGAACCTGTGGTTCGCATTCGTCTACAACATCATCGGCGTGCCGCTGGCCGCCGGCGTGCTCTATCCGGCGTTCGGGCTGCTGCTGAATCCCATGATCGCCAGCGCCGCGATGGCGGCAAGCTCGGTTTCCGTGATTGTGAACGCGCTGCGCCTGCGAGCAGGCGATCTGCGATAGCCTGAAAAATTCGTAAATACGTGCGAAATTCGGAGGGACAAGAGCAGCCATCTCGGTTGAGGATGGTGACATGGTGCCGGCTTATGACATCACCCGCGCTATCCTCCTCCTGCGCGGCCACCGGGTCATCCTCGATGCCGAGCTGGCCACCCTCTACGGCGTGAGCACCAAGGCGCTGAACCAAGCGGTCAAGCGCAACGCCGAGCGGTTTCCGGAAGATTTCATGCTCCGGCTCACCCGGGCTGAGACCGAGACCCTGAACCGGTCACGGATTGTGACCAGTTCCCAAAAGCACCGCGATCCGCGCTTCCCGCCCTACGCCTTCACCGAACACGGCGCGATCATGGCCGCCACAATTCTCAACAGTCCACGCGCGATCGAGATGAGCGTCTTTGTGGTCCGCGCCTTCGTGCAGCTGCGCGAGCTGCTCAGCTCGAACAAAGAACTGGCGCGCCGATTTGCACAGCTCGAAGCCCGGCTCGACAAAAAGCTCGCGGCACATGATGAGGCCATCGCTGCCATCCTCTCGGCCATCCGCCAGCTGATGCACCCGGCGGCTCCCAAGCGCCGCGGCATCGGTTTCACCGCAGATCTGAATGCCAAGAAGTAGCGACGCGCCATGCCGCCCGCCATCGCCGCAGAGATCTTTCCATCGGATAGCTCATACCTACTTGAGCGGCTCTCCAGATCAGCATGCTGAAGTGCGGCCACGAATGCGGTCTATCCATCTCGACCCCCAAGCAACCAGAACGAACCACCACAGGCTGCCAATCAGCCCGAAAATAAGAAGCCACCGACCGGCGAGCAAATCCAAGAGCAGAAATGACCACGGCAAATCTGCAAACAACCAAAACACCCAAACCATTGGTGCTTGACCATCAGCGGATTTGGAGACCTACAGAGCAGTCAATAGAACGCCAGCAAGATGTATTGCCGATGCACAAAGACCGAACAAGACGTTCCGCCATTTCATGGCGACCGAGCTCGCTATTCGCTGCAGGTAGGGCAGCTCTTCGCGTTGGCTGCAGCCCTAGTGCCGCCGCCGCTGCAGTTCCTCGAGCCTGGTCTTCAGGTGCTCGAGTTTCTGGCCGGCCTCGCCTAGCTTGCCGGCAGCAGTGAGCTGCTGATAATCCGCCAGGTCGCGCGCGGCTTCGGCAATCAGCGCGTTGCTGTCCTCAGCGCCGGCGTGCGGCTCGCGTTCGGCCAGCGGACCCTGCGCGCCTGGCGGTCCAGGCGCAGCCGTCGGTCCAGGCGGCCCCTGCCCGTTCGCCGACGCCGGCTGCGAACCACCCTGCGCACTGAGGGTTGACGGCGCGCCGCCGAACATCGCGGCCATGGCAGCTTCGAACGTCGGCCCGTAGGCCAGCCGATCCTGCACTGCCAGCACCACCAGCCGCAGCTCCGGCATCGGGCTGCGGTCGGCCTGCAGGTAAATCGGTTCGGCATACAGCAGCGCGCGGCCGATCGGTATCACGATCAGGCTGCCGCGGCGCACGTGCGAGCCCTGCTGGTTCCACAGCGACAGTTGTCCCGAGAGCTGCGCGTTCTGGTCGATGCGCGCCTCGATCTGCAGCGGCCCGTCGATCAGCCGGGTCTTGGGAAAATCATAGACCACCGCCTGGCCATAGTGCTCGCCGTCGCTGCGACCGGCGATCCAGCCGATCAGGTTATTGCGATTGGCGGGCGTGAACGGCAGGATGCCGATGAACTCGGTGGCGCGCTCGCCCGGCAGCGTCATCAGCACGAAGTTCGGTTCCATGACCTGCTGGCGCTGCTCGCCGGTGCCGATCTGCGAGGCCACTGTCCAGAGATCCTCGCGGTTATAAAACACGTCGGGATTGGTCATGTGATACAGGCCAAACACCGCGGCCTGCACTTCCAGCAGCAGCTCCGGGTAGCGCACATGCGCGCGCAGCGCCGGCGGCATCGCCGCCGCGTCGGCGAACAGGCTCGGAAACACGCGGCGATAGGCCGCGATGACCGGATCCTGCGTGTCGAACACATACAGCGTGGTGGCGCCGGTATAGGCATCGATCACGACCTTCACGCTGTTGCGGATGTAATTGATCGGATCGTTGCCGACGCGGTAGCGGCGTGCGTACGGATAGGTATTGGAGGTGGAAAACGCATCCATCATCCAGTAGATCCTGCCGTCATCGGCGACCACGACGTAGGGGTCGGGATCGAGCGTCAGGAAAGGCGCCAGCTCCTGCACCCGATCGCGCAGGTTGCGGCGCATCAGCAATCGGCTGTCGGCGCTGACATCGTCGCTGAACGGCAGCTTGGCCAGGTCGCCGCGGTCATAGGCGATCAGCACCCGGCGCAGCAGGCCGCCCAGCCGGATACCGCCGTCGCCCTGGTACGAGGTCAGGTTGTTGCTGTCGCCCTGCGGGTAATTGAATTCCTTCTGCCGCGTCTTGACGTAGACGTCGGTGTTAGTCAACTCGCCAAAGTAGATCTCCGGTCGTGTCACCGTGATCTCCGGCAGCGTGCTCTGGATCGGCATGTTGCTGAGCACCAGCGTCGGCAGGCCTTCGGGCGTGAAACCATTCACCGGGTTCATCGTGACGCCGTAGCCGTGGGTGTAGATCAGCTTCTCGTTGATCCAGTTGCGGCTGCTGGCCGGCAGCTTGTCGACATTGAGCTCGCGCGTCGCCAGCATCATCTGCCGCACTGAGCCGCCGACCTGGTAGCGATCGATGTCGATATCCGGGAAATCGTAATAGGTGCGGATCTCCTGGATCTGGCGCAGCGTGTCCTGCAGCGCGCGCCAGTCCCACAGCCGGATGTTGCCGAGCGTGGTCTGGTTGTCCGGCGCGTCGAGCGCGGCGACGCTGGTCTCCGCCGGAAACGGATGCGGCTCGATTCGATCGAGCGCGTAGGCGCGGCGCGTCATCTCGATGTTGTGCTCAATGAACACCCGCTCGCGCACCAGCTGGTTCGGTTTGACGATGAAACTGTTGACATACCAGCCGATCAGCCCGACGACCACATAGCAGGCGACCGCGGGCGCCGCCGCGGCCAGCAGCCAGCGCGGCCCGCGGGCGGTCAGCGCGCCGTATAGCGCCATCGCAGCGCCCACCACCAGTGCCGCGCACACGATCAGCATGCCATTGAGCGTGATATGCGCGTCGGTGTAGCCGACGCCGGAAAAAATGGTGTTGTCCTGGAACAGCCGCTCGTAGCGTCCGAGGTAGGTGCGCAGCGCAAATATCAGCAGCAACACTGCGACCGCGATCGCCAGCCCGCGCCACAGCCGCGCCTGCGCGGCGCCAAAACCGCGCTCAACCACGCCTCTGGCGCGTGCCACGGCGAGCACGAACAGGCCCGCGATCACGCAGCCGATCAGGCCCAGCGTCAGCAGCCAGCCGGCGATCAGCTGCCAGGCCGGCAGGGTAAACAGATAGAAGCCCAGCGGCCGGCCGAATATTGGATCGGGCGCCGATGCCGCGCGCGGCGCATCCCAGAACAGCGCGAAGGTGCTCCAGTTCGACATCATGCCGCCGCCGTTCGCCACCGCGATCACCAGCGCCAGGCCGAGCGCAACCAGCTTGAGTACCGGCTCGACCGGCACCTGCACCCATTGCTGGTTGATCAGTATCCGGCCGCCGACCAGCTCGTCAAAGCGTGCCGGCTTGAGCGCGAGGAACGCCCCATAGACGGCCACGAAGGAAACTGCGGCGAAGCCGACGAAGGTTGCGGCCTGCAGGTCGAGCCGGGTCCAGAACACGCTCGCATAGCCGAGCGAGGCGAACCACAGTGCATTGACGTAGTAGGACACCAGTGTGCCGCCGCCGAAGAACACGGCCGCCGCCGCAGCCAGCAGTACCAGGCCGCCGCGGCGACGGCGCGGCGGCGGTAGATTGCCGATCCTTCGAGGCGCGCCGTTGCTTGGGTTGATCAATGTGCTGTTCCGCGGCGCCGGTCACCCGGGCGCGGCAATCGACTTTCAGGGCACGCACGCTAGCGCGTTTCGATGACCAGTACCAGCAACGCCGGCGGCGCGGCGAGCATCAGAACCAGCATCGAACACCGGCGAGCCACTGCCATTGGGCGGCTGGTTCGCCAGCAGCTCGCAGCGGCTGCGCGGTCGCGTCCGCTCGCCGCACCCACACCGCGCCCAGGTACGGCGCCAGTTCACGACGCAGCTCGTAACGCAGGCGCAGTCCTGCCTGCAGATCCGCCAGCCCCGCGCCCTGGTCGCGCGCGCGGTCAGGCCGTGAGTAGGCGTTGAGCTCGAGTTCGGGCTGCAGGATAAGGCGCTGCGTGAACCGCAGGTCGGTCTCGGTCTTGAGGCGTGCCGCCAGGGTTCCGGCGCTGCCGAGGTAGGCGGTCGCCTCGACGGCGATCCAATACGGCGCCAGGCCCTGAACGCCCAGCGCCGCCCAGCCCCTGCCCGGTCCGGCGCCGAAGTCGCCGCGGGCCCCGCCCTGCACGCTCCACCAGCGCGTGACGATCCGGTCCCACAGCAACTCGGCGCGCCCGCTCGCCGTTGCGGCGGCCGGCGCGCCGGACGGCCAGTCGCCTTCGCTCCTGGCCAGCAGCTTGTCGTCGTCATTGCCGTACCAGCCCTCGGCCTCCCAGACGCCGCCGGATGCGCCATCGCCGTGGCGCCATTCCAGCTGGTCCACGAGGATCCGCCCGAACCGAGCGGCGTCATCCATCTGCATCTGCATCTGCATCTCGTCAGCCGCCACCTCGGCTGCGAGCGGCGCCAGCGCAATCGCAAGGCAGCACACCGTGCGCGGCATCACCCCGCCGCCGGCGTCGGTGCCGCCACGATTACCTCGCGAAACATGCCGGCTTCCATGTGATACAGCAGATGGCAGTGATAGGCCCAGCGGCCGGGCGCGTCCGCGGTCACGCGATAGCTCAGTCGCTGGCCGGGCTGCACCGTGACGGTGTGCTTGCGCAGCTGGAATTCCCCGCCGGCATCCTCGACTTCGCTCCACATGCCGTGCAGGTGTATCGGGTGCGTCATCATGGTGTCGTTGATCAGCACGATGCGCAGGCGCTCGCCGTAACGCCATTGCAGCGGCTGGCTGTCGGAGAACTTGCGGCCATTGAACGACCACATGTAGCGCTGCATGTGTCCGGTCAGGTGCAGTTCGATCTCACGCTGCGGCACGCGTGCATCGAGCGCGCCACCGAGCGTGCGCAGGTCGCCGTAGCTCAGCACGCGACGGCCGTTGTCGCGCAGACCAATGCCCGGATCATCCAGGCCTTGCCGCGGCTCAGCGGCCACCATGTCGACGCCGGGCCCATGTTCCGCCGCGCTGTGCCGTACGGCCGGCGCAGCGGCGACGTGGCTCATACCGGGCATATCCGGCATGTCGGCCATGGACGCAGCGCCGCTCATGGCCATGCCCATGTCTGCCATCGTGAGCCGCGGGGGTGCAGCCAGCCGCGGCACCTCCGCCTGCATGCCGGGCTGCGGCGCGAGCGTGCCGCGCGCAAAGCCGGAGCGGTCCATCGCCTGCGCGAAGATGGTGTAGGCCCGATCCTCCGCCGGCTGCACCATCACGTCATAGACTTCGGCCGCGCCGATGCGAAACTCATCGACGCTCACCGGCTCGACATCTTGTCCGTCGGCCGCGATCACGGTCATAACAAGCCCCGGAATGCGCACGTCGAAGAAACTCATCGACGAACCGTTGATGAAGCGCAGCCGGATGCGTTCGCCGCGGCTGAACAGGCCGGTCCAGTTGGCGTCCGGCGTAGCGCCATTCATCAGGTAGGTATAGGTGGCCCCGGAGACATCCAGCAGATCGGTCGGATCCATGCGCATGCGCGCCCACATGCCCCAGCTGGCGCTGGCGGCCGCCAGGCCGTGGCGCGCGACATCGGCCTCGAACTCCGCGATGGTACGCTGGTGATAGTTGAAGTAGTCACTCTGGCGCTTGAGCGTCGCGTAGATGTGTTCCGGATCCAGGTCGGTCCAGTCCGACAGCAGCACCGTGTAGTCGCGCTCGCAGCGATGGCGCTCGCCGCCGCGCGGCTCGATCACGATCGGGCCATACAGCCCGGTCTGCTCCTGGAAGCGCGAATGTGAGTGGTACCAGTAAGTCCCGTGCTGCTGGACCGCGAAGCGGTAGACGTAGGTCGCGCCGGGCGCAATACCCGGAAAGCTCAGTCCCGGCACGCCGTCCATGTCCGCCGGCAGAATCATCCCGTGCCAGTGGATCGAGCTGCGCACCGCCAGGCGGTTGGTCACCCGCAGCGTCACCACGTCGCCTTCGCGCCAGCGCAGCAGCGGCGCCGGCAGCTGCCCGTTCACCGCGGTCGACAGACGTGCAGCGCCAGTATAGTTCACCGGCAGCTGATCGATCGACAGGTCGAACTGCGAGCCGGACAGCACTTGCGCTGCGCTCGCCGGCGTGCGGCCGAACAGGCGGCCGGCCCCAAGCAGCAGCGTCCCGCCGGCGATCCCCTGCACGAAACGACGCCGGCCGATGCGCGCGCGTGACGCCGTCAGTCCGCCTTCGGTGCCGCCGGCGGGTCGTTGCGCGGCACCAGCTTGCCGCTGATCTCGGCGCCCAGCGCCATCTCGATGACGCCATAGTTTACATTGCCGCGCACCCGCGCCTTGGCGCCCAGCACTACGCGATCACGGCCGAAGATATCGCCGTTGACGCGGCCGTTGAGCACCACGTGCGTCGCCTCGACCGAGCCTTCGACCACTCCGTGCTCGCTGACTGACAGCGAGGACTCGGATCCGGCCGTCGCGCGTACGCTGCCGGTGATGCGGCCATCCAGGTGCAGGCCACCGGCAAACTCGACGTCGCCCTGCACGCTGGCACTGCGGCCGATCAGCGTATCGATGCGGCCCACAGTTTCCTTATCCCGTCGCTTGAACATGCCTACCCCGCTACGCCCGCTTCAGCTCGGATCCACGGTCCAGACGAACGTACGCCGATACGGTGTCGTGCCCTTGTGCTCGGGCCTGACCTCGATCGTGACGCGGTCCGGTTTGAAATCAGCCGGCAGTGTAACCGGCTGGTCCACCCCGGTGGTGTAACGAAAATTGAATGCCAGCTCGTTCCTGCCGCCGGTGAGCGCCGCCAGGTCGGCGCTCGCCGCGGCGCCATCGCGCGTACCGTCGACGGTGATGCCGAGCGCGCCGCTGATCGGCTCGCCTGGCCGCTGCAGGCGGCTCAGGCTGAAGCGCAGCGAGAATTTCAGCGTGCCCGGCAGCGGCGCGATGTGAAACTGCTGCACCCCGACCACCACCGTCTCCTGCTGTCCGGGCTGCGCCAGCACGCCGCGATAGAACTCGACATCCTGCTGCTCGTTCTCGACCTGCGCCTGCAGTTCACCGATGGTGCGCGCCAGCTCCGAGCGCTCGCGCACCTCCGCCACGCGCCCCTCCTCGGCCGCCGCCAGCTGCACCCGGGTTTCGCGCTCGCTCTGCTGCAGTTTGCCGATCTGCACCTGCAGCGCCTCGCGCTCGGCCGCCGCCTGCATGGCGTCGTAGCCGGCCTTGTAGCGCCCGAGCTCGAAGGCGACATAAAGCGACAGCCCGCCCAGCAACACCAGGATCGACAGGATGATCCAGCGGCGCGCGGGCGCGTAGCTGCGTACGATCAGTCGGCCCGGGATTTCCATCGGCTGCAGCGGACGTCTAGAGCGCCGTAGGGGCCGCGGCCTTGAGTGCTGTGGAACGTTGTCGCCACCACGGCGGATACGGCGGTGGGCCGCCGGGAAAGGCCAGCGCACCGAGCTCATGCAGCGCGCGCGTGTAGACCGCGCGCTTGAAGTAGATCACCTCGCGGATCGGCTGCCAGTAGTCCACCCAGCGCCAGCGGTCGAATTCAGGCTGCGGCGTGACATCGAAGCGGAAGCGGATCTCGGGGTGTTGCAGCCGCAGCAGGAACCAGCGCTGTTTCTGCCCGAGACATAACGGCTGCACATGGTGACGTACGTAGCGCGACGGCAGCCGGTAGCGCAACCAGTGGCGCGTGCGGCCGACGATCTGCACGTCGCCGGGCGCCAGCCCGATCTCTTCCATCAGTTCGCGAAACAGCGACTGCTCGTCGGTTTCCCCGCAGCGCATGCCGCCCTGGGGGAACTGCCAGCCACGCCCGCCGGCGCGCCGCGCGAGGAACAGCTTGCCGTCATCGGACATCAGCATCATGCCGACATTGGCGCGGAACCCATCGCGATCGATCACGTCGCTCATGGAACACTTTTACCCCGCCGCGGCAGGGGGCTCAAGCCACGAACCGGGTGGATGCGACGTGCATCCGGTAACCTTATACGATGATGCGAACCCAGTACTGGTGGGGTCTGGCCGGACTGGCGCTATTGGCTGCGTCCACATTCTGTGCCGCGCTGCTGGTCGGCTCGGCCGGCCTGTCCAGCGGGGATGCGGTCCGCGCCGTATTCGGCGGCGGCGATGACTTCAGCCGCATGATCGTGCGCACGGTGCGGCTGCCGCGCGCGATTGCCGGCTTTGCGGTCGGCAGCCTGCTGGCCCTGGCCGGAGTGCTGCTGCAGGCGCTGTTTCGCAATCCGCTGGCCGATCCGCTGGTACTGGGGGTCTCGGGCGGAGCGGCCATCGGCGCGCTGATCGGCATGCTGATCGGGGCCGGCTTTGCGGCCATGCACTCCTATGCCACCGCCGGCGGCACGTTGGTGGCACTCGCGGTGCTGCTGTTGGCCCGCGGCGGCGGCGCGACGCGGCTGCTGCTGTGCGGCGTGGTATTCGCCAGCGCCTGCGGCGCCGTGCTCACGGTGTTGCTGACGCTGGCCGACAATGGCCAGCTGCGCGGCATGGTGTTCTGGCTGGCCGGCGACCTGAGCTGGACGCAACGGCCGCTGCTGCTGCTGCTGGCCACCGGCGTGACGCTGCTCGGGGCCTTTCCCGGCGGCCGCTGGCTCAACGTACTGGGCTCCGGCGAGCTGCGCAGTGCCAGCGTCGGCATTCCGGCCGGCGCCGCGCGGCTTGCGGTATTTGCACTCAGCGCCGCGTTGACCTCGATCGCCGTCATCGGCGGCGGCATGATCGGCTTCGTCGGCCTGATCGCCCCGCACCTGGTGCGCCTGGGACTCAATACCAGCGACCATCGGGTGGTCGCTCCGGCCGCGGCGCTGGCCGGCGGCACGCTGCTGTGCCTGGCCGATCTGATCGGCCGTACCGTCGCGGAACCACGCGAGCTGCCGGTCGGCGCGGTGATGGCGCTGATCGGCGCCCCGGTCTTCATCGTGCTGCTGCGGCGACAGACGCGCTGAGCAGCGCCTGCCGGTTACGCCGCCGGTCACACCCGCCGCGCGGCGCTCTCACGCCGCCCTTTGACATATTCATAGCCCTGGCGCATCAGCGCCGTGAAGCGCTCCTGATCCCCGGCTGACACCGCGCTGCGCACCGCCTCCACCGCGCGCGCCAGCGCGTCGAGCGATTCGGCGCCGAAGTCGTTCAGGTGCTGGATCTCGTAATACAGCTCCGGGCTCTCCGCCGCCACGTTGCTGGCGATGTCGAACTGCGCATCGAAAGTCGTGCTCGACAGCCGCACCAGCCGCGGCGCCGACTCACCGCTCTCCGCCAGCGCGGTAAAGAACGCAATATTGAGCGCGTGCGACAGCCCGAGCACATAGGCGATCAGCCGGTCGTGCTCATCCAGTCCCATGACCACCTGTTCCGCCATGGTCGGGGCAAACAGCGCGCGCGCCTGTTCCAGCGCCGCAGCATCACCCAGGTCAATGAAGATCACGTGCCGACCGGACAGCAGTTCGGTGTCCGGACCGAACATCGGATGCAGCGAAGTGACCGCGACACCGGCGCTGCGCAGCGCTGTCAGCCCCGCGCGCAGCGGCGATTTCAGCGAGCCCAGGTCGAACACCACGCCGCGCGGCTTGAGCTGCGCGAGCTGCTGCAGGATCATGTTGGTTGCGCCCAGCGGCGCTGCCACGACGATGAAATCATGCGTCAGCGCCGACTGGCGCCAGTCGGCGATCCCGTTCACGCCGGCCGCTGCCGCCTTCGGATCCGCGACCTCGACATCGAAGCCCTGCGAGGTCAGGAACGCGGTAAACCATGCGCCCATCTTGCCGGCGCCGCCGATCACCAGCGCGCGCCGGCCGCTGCCGCTGCCGTGGGCCGCGACGCTGGCCTGCTCCTGCGTGGTGAGCGAAGAGCGGATCAGGAGGCGCACCACGGTCTCGGCGACATCCGCCGACACGCCGATCGACTCGGCACGGCTGCGAGCCCCGACGATCACCTCGCGCTCGCGCGCATAGTCGCGCGTCGGATAGCCGGTGGCGCGCTTCACGCGCGCGATCTCGCGGCTCGCGGCCTGCCGCTGCGCAATGATCTGCAGCAGCTGTTGGTCCAGCTCATCCAGGTGCCGGCGTAGCTCGTCCAGTGTCATCGCAAAGTCCTGTCGCAAGTCCTATGGGAAGCGGGCCGCCTTTGTAGGGTCTGGCGGCGCAGGCCGCAAGTATGCACGCCAGGCGCCGGGCAGCTACCATGGACGCCATGCCCCTGCACCAGGAATTCCTGCCCGATCCACTGCCGGGCGAACCGCTGGCGCTGGTCGCACACTGGCTGCGTGAGGCCACGCGCGCCCAGGTGCAGCCCAATCCCAACGCGATGGTGCTGGCCACCGTGGATGCGCACGGCTCGCCCTCGGCGCGCGTCGTGCTGTGCAAGGAAATCCGACCCGACGCCGGCACCATCACTTTCTTTACTAACTATCTGTCGCGCAAGGGCACCGACCTCGCCGCCAACGCGCGTGCCGCGGCGGTCATTTACTGGGATGTGCTGCACCGGCAGGTGCGGCTTGAAGGCCGTGTGACGCCGACCACGGCGGCCGAGAGCGACGCTTATTTCGCGTCGCGCGCCTGGCAGAGCCGTATCGGCGCCTGGGCCAGCGAGCAGAGCGCACCGATCGCCTCGCGCGCCGAGCTGCTGCGGGCGACTGATGCGGCGGCCAGGCGTTTCGGCACGCCCTCGCCGACTGCAAGCGACGACGCCGCGCCCGATCCGGGCGTCGTCATCGCGCGCCCGCCGCACTGGGGCGGCTATCACCTGTGGGTGCAGGCGGTGGAACTGTGGGTCGAGGGCGCCGCGCGCCTGCACGATCGGGCGCGCTGGACCTGCACGCTCGAGCCCGCTGGCGGTGGCTTTCGCAGCCGTGGCTGGAGCGCCACGCGGGTGCAGCCTTGAACGCCGCGCTGCAGCCGACCCCGGAACCTCTGAGCGTCATTGGCCTGTCAATCCATGCCGGCGATCGCATGCTGCTGCACGATCTGTCGTTCGAGCTGCGCCGCGGCGAGTTCCTGGCGATCCTGGGCCGCAACGGCAGCGGCAAGACCCTGACGCTGCACGCGCTCGCTGGCCTCAACCGCGCGCACGGCGGCCGCGTGCTGCTCGATGGCGAGGAGCTGGGCGCCATGCCGCGCCGACGCATCGCACGTCGCCTCGGGCTGCTGCTGCAGGATCGCGAAGAGTCGCTGGCGCTGAGCGCGCTGGAGTCAGCGCTGATCGGGCGCCATCCGCACCTGCAATTCTGGCAGCGCGAAGGCGCACGTGACCTGGCGATCGCACGCTCGGCGCTGCAGCGTGTCGGCCTGGGCGATTTCTCGCTGCGCTCGGTCGCGACGCTCTCGGGTGGCGAGCAGCGCCGCGCGGCGATGGCCGCTCTGCTGACCCAGCAGCCGCAGGTCTATCTGCTCGACGAACCGACCAATCATCTGGATCCGCACCACCAGATCGAGGTGCTCGACGTGTTTCGCCAGCTATGCCGCGAGGGTGCCAGCGTCGTGGCGACGCTGCACGATCCGACGCTCGCCGAGCGCTACGCCGACCGTGCGTTGCTGCTGTACGGCGATGGGCGCTATCGCCTCGGACCGGTGGCCGAGGTGCTGACCGCCGAAGAACTCTCGGCGCTGTACCTGACGCCGATCTGCGCCATCGGCGCGCCGCCGCGCCGCGCCTTCATCGCTGCATAGCCGCAAGCACGGGCGCATGCAGCGCGCCGTTGGTCGCCAGGATGGTCGTGCTGTCGAGCCCGATCTCGCCGCCGGCCAGCTCCGTCACCGTGCCGCCGGCCTCGCGCACGATCACGGTGAGCGCCGCGATGTCCAGGACATTGACGTCCGACTCCAATACCGCGTCCAGGGCACCGCGGGCGAGCAGGTGATAATGAAGGAAATCTCCGTAGCCGCGCAGCCGGCTGACGCGCGCCGCCAGCGCCCCGAAACGCGCCCAGCCCGCGCCCGACGCAGCCAGCGACTTCAGATTGCCGGTCGAGATGAACGCCTGCGCAAGCTGGCCGATGGCGCTCACGTGCAGCCGCTCGCCATTCAGGAACGCGCCGCCGCCCTGCTCTGCCCATGCGATCTCGCCATAGACCGACGCGTTCGACACCCCGAGCACCAGCTTGCCGGCGCGCAGCAGCGCGATCTGCGTCGAGAAGAACGGAGTCTCGCGTACGAACGACTTGGTGCCATCGAGCGGATCGACCACCCAGATGTTGTCCGCATCCATCGCATGCTGGCCGCTCTCCTCGCCGTAGAAGCCGTAGCCGGGGAAGCGCGCCTGCAGCACCTCTTGTATGGTCTCTTCGGCACGCACATCCGCCTCGGTAACCGGCGACTTATCGGCTTTGATCGTGACCGTCAGGTTGCGCCGGTAGTAGCCCTGGATGACCTCAGCGGCCGCGCGCGCAGCGTCGAGCGCCGCCTGCAATTCCCTGGAAGCCATGACGGCGCTATCGACTCCAGTCTTTATAGGGGCAGTGACGGCAGCGGCTGCCGCAGCAGTAGCCGCGCCGCAGGTGATAGGTCGCGGTAAAAACCATGCGGCCGCCTTCCAGATAATAGTCGCCCGGCTGCACCACCAGCGCCGGCAAACCGGCATCCGATCGCGCCGGGCTCACCGGCTCAGGGACCTGACTGGGCGTCGTTTTCATCGGTGCCGCCATCCTATACGCGTTGACAGCAACGGCCGCGCCTGCCTAAAGTCGGCCACTCGCCAGGTGCTCGGGAAGCCGGTGACGCGCGAAATTCGCGCCACTCCGGCGCTGCCCCCGCAACGGTAAGCGATACGACACTGCATCATCAGCCACTGCGCCGGCAAGGCGTGGGAAGGCGATGCAGCTGGCCGCCAGCGGCCACGTGCGCAAGCCCGGAGACCGGCCTGACGAGCAGTTCCCGGATCGCGCGGTGGGCGTCCGAACGGTATGGCGTCGCAACGCCTCGCCTTTTCATCGCTCGCAGCCTCCGGGTGTCGATTGCTTTGGGCCATGCGGGCGTGCATGGAAAGGCTGCATCATGATCGCTCATCCGAAGGCGAGGTTGGTCGCCGTGCTGGCTACCCTCGGGCTGATTCACACTGCGCGTGCCGACGATGACGCTGCCGATCTGCAGCAGATCGTGGTCAGCGCAACACGCACCGCGCAGCCGCTCGACAAGACCGGCAGCTCGCTGTCGGTGATCAGCGCGGCAGACCTCGAGCAGCGCCAGACGCTGATCGTCACCGATATGCTGCGAGAGACCCCGGGCCTGACGGTGTCGCGCAACGGCGGCCCGGGACAGGACACCAACCTCTACATCCGCGGCGCCGAACCCGGCGAGTCGCTGGTGCTGATCGACGGCATCCGCATCAACGATCCGAGCTCGCCGGATGGCGAACCGATCCTCGGCGACCTGCTCAACAATGACCTTGATCGCATCGAGATACTGCGCGGGCCGCAATCGACGTTGTACGGCAGCGATGCGATCGGCGGCGTCATCAATGTCCTCACGCAGCGCGGCGGCGCCACGCCGCTGTCGCTGCGGCTGCAGGCCCAGGGCGGCAGCTTCGATACCCAGCAGTTCAATGCCGCCGCCAACGGCACCGACGGCCCGCTGGAATACGGCGCCGCGGCCAACTACTACGGCACGCGCGGCGTCTCGGCCGCCGACGCGCGCAATGGCAACACCGAACCCGACGGCTACGTGAATTTCGGCGCCACGGCCAACCTACGCCTGCACGCGACCGAAAACTTGAGCCTGGATCTGCGCGGCTTCTATGTGCGCTCGCGTACCGAGATCGACGGCTACCCGCCGCCGAACTACAGCTTCCAGGACGATGCGGAATTCGGCGACAACTATCTGCGTGCCGGCTACGCGGCGCTCAATGCGTCGCTGTTCGACGGCAAACTCACGCAGCGCGTCGCGCTCATTGCCAGCGACAGCGACCGGCGCTTCTACGGCGCCTTCGATCCGGTGACCTTCGCGTTCACGCCGGCGGAGAATTTCTACGCCTCCGGCGGCGCGACCCGGATCGAGTATCAGGGCGTGATCGAACTGGGCGCCGCCAATGAGCTGACCTACGGCGCCGAACGCCAGCTCAGCACATTATCGACCGACTCGCTGCCTGACTACGGCGCCGGTCCCACCACCGGCCGCGATCGTATCACCGGCTACTATGGCGAGTGGCAGAGCACGATCGCGCCGCAGCTGACGCTGACCGGCGGCGTACGCTACGACGATGACCATGAGTTCGGCAGCCACACGACGCTGAAGGTCGCAGCCGCCTGGCAGCTGTTCCAGGGCGATACCACGCTGCGCGCCAACTATGGCGGCGGCTTCAAGGCACCGACGCTCTATCAGCTGTTCTCGGAGTACTCGAACCCAACGCAGGCGCTGCGGGCGGAAACCGCCGACGGCTGGGAGGTCGGCGCCGATCAGCTGCTGCTGGACAAGCGCCTGCGCGCGACGCTGACTTACTTCGAGCGCCACGAGCAGAACGCGATTGACTTCTTCAACTGTTATGACGAACTGGTCCCGGTCGGAGCGTGTGTGCTGCGCGAAGCCGAGGGCGGCTATTACTACAACGTCGGGCGCTCGCGCGCGCGCGGCTACGAATCGGAGCTGGTGTTTCGCCCGGGGGCTGCGGTCAGCGCCTGGGCCAACTACACCAATATGAAGGCCATCGATCTGGCGACCGGCCTGGAACTGGCGCGCCGGCCGCATGTCTCGGGCAATGTCGGCCTGACCTGGACGCCGCAGCCCAGGACCTCGCTCGGGGCGAGCGTAAGCTACGTCGGCGCCCGTTTTGACAACACCACCGACAGCGTACCGCTGTTGAGCAACACCACGGTCAATCTGTACGCGAGCTACGCCCTCGGGGCGCACCTGCAGCTGTTTGGGCGTATCGAGAACCTGTTCGACAACGTCGCCGAGCCGACCTTTGGCTACGGCGCGGTCACGCGCGGCTGCTTCGCCGGGCTGCGCGCCACGCTCTAGTCGCGACGCGCGCCATCTGCGATGCGCGCCATCTGCGCCATCCGCGCCGTCCGCGCCGTCCGCCGACTCCTGGCGTGCGGCGTTCCGGCCACGCTGTAGTAAAGTAACGGCCATGGGCCATCGGCTTTCCAGGATCATGACGCGCACCGGCGATGACGGCACCACCGGGCTTGGCGACGGCAGCCGTGTGGCCAAGGACACGATGCGCATCGAGGCGATGGGCAGTGTCGACGAGCTCAACTGCGCGCTTGGCGTGCTGCTGTCCGGCGGCCTGCCGGTCGCCGACGCCCAGGACTGCCTGATCGAGATCCAGCATGACCTGTTCGATCTGGGCGGCGAACTGGCCATTCCCGGCACGCAGCTGATCGATGCGGCACGGGTGGCGTGGCTGGAAACTCAGGCCGAACACTTCAACGCGCCATTGCCGCCGCTGAAGGAATTCGTGCTTCCGGGCGGCGGCACAGCCGCGTCGGCCTGCCACGTGGCACGGGCGATCTGCCGCCGGACCGAACGCCGCTGCTGGGCGCTGTCGCGCAGCGAGACCGTGGCAAGCACGTCGCTGCATTATCTCAATCGCCTGTCGGACCTGCTGTTCGTGCTGGCGCGGGTGCTGGCGCGCGCGCAGAGCGGCAGCGAGCCGTTATGGCGGCGTCAGCGCGGCGACGTGCCCAATCCGCCGGATCGATGATCGCGACCGGCCAACCACGACCCGCCTACCGCGACCCCTCAGGCCAGCATGGCCCGCAGGCGCGGCCAGTCAAACGCCGGCCCCGGATCGGTCTTGCGCCCCGGCGCGATGTCGCTGTGGCCCACCAGGCGCTCGGTGCTCAGCGTCGGATAGGCGGCGCACAGAGCGCGGATCAATTGCGCCAGCGAGTGGTACTGCGCATCGGTATAGGCCGTAAGGTCGGCGCCTTCCAGCTCGATGCCCACTGAATAATCATTGCACGCAGCGCGTCCCTGGTAGCTCGATTCCCCTGCATGCCAGGCGCGCGCGCCGAACGGCACGTACTGAGTAATCTCGCCGGCGCGCCGGATCACCGCATGCGCCGACACCCGCAGCCCGGCGATCTCCGCAAAATCCGGATGCGCGCCACCACCACCACCAGCTGTCAGGTTGCTGCCCAGGTTGCCGCAGAACAGCCGGTCAATCCACGGCCCACCGAACTCTCCCGCCGGCAGGCTGATGCCATGCACCACCAGCAACGAGGGCTGCTCACCCGGCGGGCGCTCATCGGCGTGCGGCGAGAGCACCTGGCGCGCGCCAATCAGCAACCCGGTGGTCGTATCTATACTGAGGGTGTTATGCATGACAGGCTCTCATGATGCCAAAATGCGCCCATGAGCACAGTGACCAATGCCTCCCTTGCCGCGCGCGACCTGCAGCACGTCTGGCATCCATGTACGCAAATGAAGGACCACGAGGCGCAGCCGCCGATCCCGGTGCGCCGCGCCCAGGGGGTATGGCTGGAGGACTTCGATGGCCGTCGCTACCTCGACGCCATCAGCTCCTGGTGGGTGAACCTGTTTGGCCACTCCCATCCGCGCATCAACTCGGCGATCGCCGCGCAGCTGTCTTCGCTGGAACACGTCATGCTCGCCGGCTTCACCCACGAGCCGGCAATCGCGCTGGCCGAAGAGCTGGTGCGCATCACCCCGCCCGGCCTGACGCGCGTCTTCTATGCCGACAGCGGTTCGGCTGCGATCGAGGTGGCGCTCAAGATGAGTTTCCACTACTGGCAGAACCAGGGCCAGCCGCGCAAACGCGTGTTCGTGACGCTGGGCAATTCCTACCATGGCGAGACCCTGGGTGCACTCGCGGTCGGCAACGTCGATCTGTACAAGAGCACCTATGCGCCGCTGCTGATGGACGTGCTGACGGTGCCGTCGCCGGACTGCTACGGCCGCGAACCCGGCGAGAGCTTTGTCGATCACACGCGACGCAAATTTGCGCTGATGCAGACCGCGCTGGAACGCTACGCCGAGGATATCGCCGCCGTGATCATCGAGCCGCTGGTGCAGTGCGCCGGCGGCATGCGCATGTACGATCCGGTCTACCTGTCGATGCTGCGCAGCGCCTGCGATCGCTACGGCGTGCACCTGATCGCCGATGAAATTGCGGTCGGCTTCGGGCGCACCGGCACCATGTTCGCCTGCGAGCAGGGCCGCATCAGCCCGGATTTCCTGTGCCTGTCCAAGGGCCTGACCGGCGGCTACCTGCCGCTGTCCGTGGTGCTCACCAAGGAGTCGATCTACGAGGCGTTCTACGCCGAATACACCGCGCAGCGCGCCTTCCTGCACTCGCACAGCTACACCGGCAATGCGCTCGGTTGCGCTGCCGCGCGCGCCACGCTCGGCATCTTCTTCAACGGGCCGGTGCTCGAAACCAATGAGCGTCTGGCGGAGCACATGACCGCGCGGCTGGCGCCGCTGGTGGATCACCCGCACGTGTCCGACGTGCGCCAGACCGGCATGATCGGCGCCATCGAATTCGTGCGCGACAAGGCGACCCGCGAACCGTTCCCGTGGCAGGATCGGCGCGGCCTGATCCTGCACCGGCACGCGCTCGAGCGCGGCGTGCTGCTGCGGCCGATCGGCAATGTGGTCTATTTCATGCCGCCGTATGTGATCACGCCGGCTGAGATCGACCTGATGATAGAGGTCGCGGTCGAAGGCATCGATCGGGCATGCGCCTGACGCGCTGCTTCGTGCCGCCGCCGCTATCCGCCGGCGACAGGCGGCGGCTGCCCGCGGACGTGTCGGCACACGTGGCGCGCGTGCTGCGGGCGCGCGCCGGCGAGCGGCTCACCCTGTTCGATGGCCGCGGCGGCGAGTATGACGCCACCATCCTGCAGATCGAGCGTGGCGGCGTGCAGGTTCGGATCGAGCTTCACCGCGACGTCGAGCGCGAGTCGCCGCTGCGTGTGACGCTGCTGCAGGCGCTGGCACGCGGGGAGCGCATGGATTTCATCGTGCAGAAGGCCACGGAACTGGGCGTTGCTGCGATCGTGGCTTTCGGCGGCGCGCGCAGTGTCGTGCGGCTGCAGGGCGCCGCGCTGGCGCGGCGCTGCGAGCATTGGCGCGCGGTGGCGATCAGCGCCTGCGAGCAGTGCGGCCGCAATCGCGTGCCGACGCTGACCGTGGTGGCCGATCTGGCGGCCGCCTGCGCGCAGTCCGACGCCGGCTGTGTGCGCCTGCTGCTCGCCCCGGATGCCGACCGGCCGCTGAGCTCGATGGTGCGCGAGACAGCGCCGATCAGCCTGGCGGTCGGACCGGAAGGCGGTTTTGGCGACGATGAGATTGCGCTCGCGCAACGCCTCGGCTTCCAGCCCTGCACCCTGGGTCCCAGGGTGCTGCGCGCCGAGACCGCGCCGCTGGCGGCGTTGGCGGCGCTGCAGGCGATCGCGGGCGATTTCCTGAGCTGATCCGATGAGCTACCCCGACTTTACCGATCAAGTACCTGAATCCTTGTCACCTATTTCAGTAACACCTGTAGACGGCGATTCGCACGGTATGCGTCCTCATCCTGTCCTGGATCGATCGGTTCGGACGAACCGCGTCCGATGACATCGATGCGGTCCCGCAGCGAGGGCTGCAGCAGCACCACCGCCTGAGCCATTGCTTCTGCGCGCCGCTTTGAGAGCACGATGTTGTTGGGCTCTACACCGCGCACATCGGCATGCCCGACGAAAGTGAAGTGCTGCTGTGCATAGGTCGGATCGGCCAGCGCCTCGGCCAGTACCGCGATATTGTCCCGGGTCCGGGCATCGACCATCGTCGTGCCGACTTCGAAATTGATCGGGATGCTGACCGATGCCACATGAGCGGTCGGTAAGGTCGTCGGCGTCGGGTCGGCGCCCGGGTGCGTCGATTTGATCGTGGCCACACGCAGCGGCTTGTACATCGAGTCCCACAGGCCGCGCACGATCTGCGCCTTGGTCGGATTGTTGATGCGCTGCTCGATCTTTGCGGCGAGCGCCGCGATATCCGAGTCACCCGGATCGAGCGCCTTGGCGTCCTTGATCAGGGGAAAGGCATTCTGCGGATCGCCATCGAGATTCAGCAGGCGGGCGTACTGGTACAGCGTGCGGGAGCGCTCCTGGTCGTTCGCCGCCAGCTCGTGCGCCGAAACGAACGCATCGACTGCACGCCCATGGTCCGTCCGGCTCAACGATTGGGCGCGCGCTTCACCGAGCGCCTCGTAGCCGGCATAACTCGGGCAGGAGTCCACGGCATTCTGCGCCAGCTCCGCCGCTTCGCCGAAGTCCGACGCCGTGGACTTCTGCTGCGCCGCGGCAAGATATCGCGCGCCTGCCTCGCAGTCCGTCTGGGCAGCGCTCGCTGTCCCAATGGCTGGCAGCAACAGTGCCATCGCGAAGTACGTTTTCATCGCTCATCCACTCCCTTCTGTGCGCCCCCTTACCCCTGTTATCGACTGCACCCGCGGATCGGATGCATAAGATAACCCTGCTCAAAGTGTGGTCGCTATCTGCGCATGTATGCCGTGATCCTGCCAGCTGCCGTGCTGCTCAGTGGTGAAACTCGGGTGAATCAATGGCACCCCGAAGGCGAGATCCGCCTGCAGGTGCGGCCATTTCAGTCGGGTGGTAAAGCCGAAGGACGAGAAAGTGTCGCTCGGCTGGCCGACATCGTGCCCGACAGCCCAGTCGAAGAACGTGCCCAGCGTCACGCCCGGACGCGCACCCTGCGGCGCGCGCAGAGCCAGCCAGCGGAAATCAACATTGAAATTATCGACATTGGCGGCGAGCAGCTCGTTCTCGCGGAAGCCGCGCACCGAATTGATGCCGCCGATCTCGAGCGTGTGCAGATCGGAAATCCGGGCGTCGGTGCGCTGCAGCGTGGCGCGCGATTCCAGCTCGAAGAGTGACCCGGGGATTTCCCACAGGTTATGGATCTGGCCGGTCCAGAGGAAGTACTGCTGGTTGGGCAGGGCGTACGCCACGGGTCCCGACGGATAATCGAGCAGAAAGGCGTGCACCAGGGTCAGGCGCACACCCCAGTACTGCTGCGGCGCTCGGTAACTGTAGTCCGGAATCAGCCGTTCGGTGATGGCTTTGGTGGTGCCGTTGCTGGCGCCAGGCAGGAACGAGAACGCGGTACCGGCAAGGTCGGTCGAGTTCTCCTCGTGGGCGATGCTTGCGCCGAGGCTGAACTGCTGGCTGAGAGAACTCCACAACGGCTGCGTCAGTTTGAGCTCCTGCCGCTCGATGGTGCTGCGGATGTCGAGCGCTGTCAGAGGCTCCGCGGTGACCACCGACTCGGCCCGCTGCGCCTGCAGTGACAGCGCGGTGCCGTAGCGATTCAGCGGCAGCTGCCAGCTGAAGCTGTAGCCGACCCCGCCGGTGAAATTCAGCGGCCCGGTCAGATCGGCGTCGAACAGATCGCCCCATCCGGTCAGATCGCGCACCTCACCGGTCATGTCGTAAGCCGTCTCGCCGATCGATGGCGGACGGTAGTTGTTGAGCGCAAACGCCAGCGAGTAGGGGCGCGCCCGCTCGACATCCACATCGAGGATCGCCTCGCCCAGATCCGCTCCCGGCTCGATGCGCGAGTTCACGCGCGCGAACAGCGGGTCGTCCAGCAGGTGCTGAAAGCGCTCGCGCAGCAGGTTGACGTTGAGTGTTTCATCGTCGCTGCCGCGCAGCCGATCGGCGACGTACCCGGATTGCAAACCCTTCTGACCGTGGACGTGCACTGCGCTGATGCGCCCCTCGATCACGAGGAAGCTCAATACGCCGTCGTGATACGGCGCCTTCGGATCGAGCACCACGCCCGAGTTGATGTAGCCACGATCCGTGTACTGGCGGGTCAGCGCGGTGCGCAGCTCCTCGACGTCGGCCGCGCTCAGGTCGCGCCGCAGGTAAGGAGCAGCCGCAGCCTGCAGGACGCTCTCGGGCACTGCAACATTGCCCCGAAATGCGATGCGTTCGACGTGCACCGGGAGACTGCTCTCGGCTTGCGCGCCTGCGTGCGGCTCCACTACCGGTGGCAGTTGAAATGGCGGTTCGGGAGCCGCCCCGGGCTGCTGTTCGGCGGCTGCGACGCGACTGCCAGGCAAGGCGTATAGCAGGCACGCAAGCGCAGCAGCGACTGCGCGAGATTTTGCTGTTGCGGTTTTTCTGATCAGTTCCATTCCGGGCACCCTGGAGACTGTGCCCATTCGAGGTGGTCTGGCTCGAAGTGGTCCGGCGAACCAGCGTAAAGGATCGGCGCAACTGAGCTGGTCGATGCCTGGCGCCAGGCGCTTGCCGGATCGACCGCGAGTGGATCGTATGCCGTCGGTGCGACACCGCCCCGCCCAGACACCGCGAGCGAGCTGCCAGCGGTGAAGTTGCAGCGAGCACGATTGAGTGCGACGGGTGCATGGGGCCGCCCGGTCAGCGCCAGCAGCGCATTCCCCAGATCGAGAGTCGGCACAGTCCCCTGCAGCGTCCCGGGGATGCCGTTCGGAGCCACCGCCTGGACCAGGTTCAGTCCGTCGCGCGTCGGATCAAAGGTCTGTTGAGTTTTGTCGAGGATGAAAGATTGGAAACTCGGGACGATCGCTCCCGCGTCGATCTTGATGTCGCCGCCGGAAGCGTGCCGTGCCGCGGTGTTGGCCTGAAAGGCCGCGGTGTTCATGACGATGAGCGGGACCGAGATATCGATGTCACCGCCGTTGCCGTTCGTTCCCGAAACCGAAGTCTGGATGCTCGATGCATCGACAAACAGCGGACCGTGTCCGTTGACGGTAATCGGGCCGCCGTTCCCATCATTGGACGTCGTCACAATGGTACTCGAGTTCATCGTCATCCCGCGGCTGTAGTCGATACTGATCCCGCTCGCAGCGACATTGCCGGACGATGCTGCGGTCACATCGCCTCCGTCGAGGTCGATGGTGCGGGCGCTGATGGAAATCTGGGTGGGAGAGATCATCCCGGGATGGGGCACGGTGGAGAAATTCCCGATATCCACGTACCCGTTCGAATCGATCGAGACATTCGAAGCGGCGATGCTGATACGCCCCGGCCGTCCGCTCACAATGGCCTGGCTGGCGATCTCGGAAAATTGTGCGCCGCCGCCCACCGCCAGGTTACCGGCAGAGACCGTAATATCGCCGGCGGTTCCGCTCCCATACGACGTAGCGAGGATGCCGCCGCCATTTTGCAAAGTAGCGTTCCCGCTTACCGTCACGGTAACCTCTCCTCCTCCCCCCTTCGGCGTCGTGGCGCCGGACTCCGATGGCAATACCTCGCTGGAAATGCCGGCTAGGCCGCCGCCGCCGTCGACGAGCAGCGAGCCGACCGTGACGGTGACGCTGCCTGCATTGCCGTTCGCGTCGGAGACGGCGGCTATAGCCGTGCTGTAGGTATTGGCCGATCCCTGTATATTCAAGGCATGTGCGAACACCGAGACGTCGCCGGCATTGCCGCTGCTGGCCGTCGAGGACGTGATGACCCCATCCGTGTCGAGCGTCAACGTCCCGCCGACATGCACGTTCACGCGTCCGGCGTTTCCGGTCGCAGTTGAGTCGGAATCGGAAGCGACTTCTCCGTGGTTGGAGATGGACGCATTGCCGGTCACGTCGACAGTGACGGCACCGGCTGACCCGGTGGATTTATTTTCCGCTTGGCTCTCGATGCCGACCACGACATCTGCGGGCACGCCGATGATGGACAGTGTCTGCGCCGTCACGTTCACCGCACCTCCTTTTCCGGAGCCAAAGGTATCGGCTTCGATGGCGGTCTCACGGCTGGTAAAGCCTGTCGCATTGATGTCAAGCGTGCCCGCGGTGACGGTCACATCGCCCGCATTTCCCGCCGCGTAGGTATTGGACCGGATCGACCCGCCGTCGGTGATGCTGGCGGTGCCCGACACGGATAAGACAACTTGGCCGCCTGAGCCGGTCGAATCCGCAACCGCCTGCACTCCCGCAAAACCCGTCGCATCTCCTTCTGCGATCGACAGCGTGCCGACCTTGATCGTCACGTTGCCCGCAGCTCCCGCGCCGCCGCTGTTGCTGGATATATCGGTTCCATGCAGCGTGCTCGAGTAGCCCTCACCCCTGATCGACAAGCTCGCGGCCACGAGATCGATGTCTCCCGCCGGCTTGGCCGAAGACGTATCGGTCTCGATGACGCCTCCGTCGATGATCGACACCGGCCCGGAGGCATTGATCGTGATCGTACCGCCGGCGCCCGTCGAAGCTGGAGAGCCGGGGGCGGCGGCCCGTGCAATGCTGGTTATCCCGGCCGCAGCAGAGGTTCCGCCGTTCCCGTCGACCGTCAGTGATCCCACGTTGATCTCGATGCTGCCGCCGTTCCCCGACGCCCCTGCCAGAGAATCTGCGGTGATCAATGTGTTACCGACTGCGTCTTGACCCTGGATCATCAGATCTGGCGCAGTCAGGTGAACCGATCCCGCGTTGCCGGATCCCCCGGTCGCCGCGGTGATGACTCCGCCGTCGAAGACGGAGATGGTTCCGCTCGCGTTGATGTCGACCTCCCCTGCCGAGCCAGAACCCAAGTCTGCCTGAGCGGAGATGTAGACCGGTGTGATGCCCGCTCCCTTCGCCACGGTGACGGTGCCTGCAGTGATTTCGACTTTTCCCGCGTTGCCCGAGGTCTCCGTCTCCGAGAGGATCCCCATGGAAGACCCCGCTCCGAAGCCGCTGAATCCTTGACCCTCGACGATCACGTCCTTGGCGGTTATCGAGACGTTGCCTGCATTGCCGTATGATGTGGGAGGAACATACCCGGCTGGAACTGGCACTGAGGTGGACGAGATCAGGCCGCCGTCCACGACCGCGACGGTGCCGCTCGCGGCGATCGAGATGGATCCTGCGTTGCCTTGACCTTCGGTAAAACTCTGAACGGCGGCGCCATAACCGGACCCGTCGACGACCACCGATCCCGCGTTCAACGTGATGGATCCTGCGTTTGAATTTCCAACCGATTCCGTCAGGATTGAGGCGCCATCTGTGATCTTGATGAGTCCTGTTGCTGCAGGGAAGGAGCCGGAAAGCGGCACTTCGCCGGCGCTGTAGCCGACGGCCGTGAGTTCGATACCGCCGTTCAAATTGAAGATGTCAGGGTATTGTGTGGCCGAGTCCACGGTGATACAGCCTGCGACGATCGCAAACAGGCTGCCGCCCTGCGATCCGCCGTAGAGAAAGCTGCCCTCGACATCCACCGGTGCTCGCGTCTTGCCGAGAAACCCAAATGCCTCCGGCGCCGCCGCCGACAGAGTGCTCACTTTGGTGGGATCCGCGTAGAAGCTGCCGTCGCTGAACTTCAAGTAATTGGCCGTCGTGACGTAAAACGCAGCGGGCACATTGACGTTCGCATTCGCGGTAAAGGTAACGCCGCTCGGATTGATGAAGAAGAAATTCGGCGCTCCGTAGGCCGCAACGAGACTGATCTCACCATCGATGGTGGACGCGAAGCCGCCGGTGACGCGGCTGATCACGTTGTTGATGCCGGTGCTGGTCGTGTAAAAGGTCGCGATCTCGTTCGTTGCGACATTGAAATACTGAAAGCTGAAGAACAGGTTTCCGCCCGAGAGCTTGCCCATATTCTGCGTGATGCTGTAGTTCGGTCCCACCAAGGCGGCGGCCGACGGGCCCAGAGTACCGTCGAGCTTGATGCCCGCGGGGCCCGCAGCCGCGGCGCCGATCAGCCACCACAGACACCCGACGCACGCGAGTGCCTCCTGCCTGACGATCATTAGGTCTCCCTGTTCGAAGCACGGCCGGATCATCTCTGGCGACCCGACGTATTGCGTTCGTGGTTCACCACCGAGATCAATCCGGGCTCGCCGATCAACTTTTATCTGTTAGCGCCACGCTCCCCAGCATTAGATGCTTTGATTGAACATCTATATACCGCCGGGCCGACACATTCAAGTATCTGCACCAGGCGCGAACATCCTTACAATCTGTGCTGACCTTCACGGCGCATCGACCGCGCTCCTACAGCGCGCCGACGGACGCGCAACGCTTCAGGGTTGGGAAAGCCAATATTCGGCGTCCGGCCACTCCGTAAGGCTGTGCGCACACCGAAAGCCGCTCACGTCGTCTGCCGAGCTGCGCTCCGAGTAGCGGCGCATGGCGGCCCAGTTGTTTGCGAGATTGGACTCCCGCCAGGATCCGCCCTTTCGAATTTTGCCGAAGACTGCCTGCCCCGACCTGTTGGCGACCGCATCCGTATCAGTCCACTGCCATACGACGCCAGAGAGATTGCGATACCTGCCGCCGATTCCTTCCATGGGCCCGCTTCCGACCATGGGCGGCTCCGCCGCATTTCGCGCCGGCATGCGCTGGATGTCATCACCCCATGCGAAAATGTGCCGATCAGGACCCCGCGCCGTGTACTCCCATTCGTCTTCCGTAGGTAACCGTCTGCCTTTCCACCGGCAGTACGCCTGAGCATCGTCATAGTCCACCGCCACGACTGGCCACTCGTCACGCGCCCGCGCGAAGGTCACGGCATTGCGCCAGGTTCCGCCCTTCTCCTCCGTAAAACCACGAGGTGTGTAGCGATAGGCACCGTTCAGCTCGGCTGCGGTTCGATAACCGGTGGCATCGACGAACTGCTTGAAATCCTGCACGGCGACTGGCAACACATCCAGATCGAAAGGCGCGAGTGTAGCTTCGCGCAGATGCTCATCAGCGTACAGGTCGAGCGTGCAGTCGCGAGAGTATGTCTGGCAGAGCGCGAAAGCTGCTTGAACCTCCGCCTCGGTACTGCCGAGCTTCACGCGGCGGGGGCTGGTACTGACGAGCGCGCGCATCGCCTGTTCACTCAGCGTTCCGCCTTGACTGGGCAACGAGGACTCGATTCCCAGTTTTGCCGCGAGACCTTTCGCCCGCTCCCAGGCTACTTGCCCGGTCGAGCCAGGCAGGGATTGGGCGCCTGGTTTGAGCGGCGCAACGGGGCGATAGTGCGTCCACGCCAGAATTCCGGCCGTCAGCACAGCGACAATTGCGGCGATCCATAGCCCTGGACCAAGCGCACGCTGCACGGCTGTCCAGACCGTGTTGGCCGTGCTGGGCCGTGGTTTCTCTTCCGACACCCGAGCTGACTCGCTCTGCGGCAGAAACTCCTGCAGGAACTGTTCGGCCTTGGGCGTTCGCTGCGCTCGATCAAACGCCATGGCTCGCCCGAGTGCAGCATTCTGCTGGGCCGACAGTTCCGGCACTGTCGGGTAAGTGAATTGATTCTGCCGCGCCTGCTCGGCGTCATCGAAATCGTCTCCGAGCACATGCCGGCCGGTCAGGATTTCGTAGACGACGAACGCCAGCGCAAAAATGTCATCGCGTGGATCCGGCCGATAGTCCGCCATTCCGTTCTTCTGCCACGCCCGAATCATCTCTGGACTTGCATAGCGCGGTGTGATGCCCGGCAGGTCGAAGCCTGAAGGGTGCCCGCGTACCGCCCGCGCAATCCCGAAGTCCAGAATCTTCGGACAAAGGGACGGCGTGATGAACACATTGGCCGGTTTGAAGTCGCAATGCACGATGCCGTGACTGTGAGCATGTGCCAAGCCTTCGCCTATTCCTTCGATGATGCGGTTCGCCAGGCTCCACGGCACACCCTGGGCAAAATCCTCATTCAGTAGTGCATCCAGCGTCTTACCCTCGAGAAACTCCATCGTCATGAAGAGCAAACTGCCATCCTGCTGGCAATCTCCTACCCGGACGATGTTCTCGTGCACGAGCTCGCGCGTCTTGAGTACCTCCTCGATCACCGCGCTGCCATAGTCGCGAAACTGCGGCTGCAACACTTTGATCGCGAGATTGTGCTTGGTTGCCCCGCGGCCATGTTCGCGCGCGATTCGTTCCTCCTCGAGATCGCGGGCCTGGAAGATGAGCCCCATGCCGCCCTCGCCAATCTTGCGCTCGAGCAGGTAACGGCCCTTGAGAATGGAGCCCGTCGCGACCGTGCCGCTGGCGAAGTCAGCCGCGGCAGTGTCCGCACCGCGAACGCTCGCCGCGCCGCCCCCCGTCTTCAATGTGAAATCGGACCGCGCGCGCGTCGAAGTGTTCTCGTCTGATGGATCTTTGGTATTCGCCAATGCCGATCCCGGCGGGTACTCCCGCTCTCCTGAACTATCCCCTAAGATGTGTGCCCATCATCGGCACGTGAACAGTGCTACCGGCTCGGCCGATGCTGTGTTCGCGGCCGCCAAGGGAGTAAAGATGCCGTCGATCGTGGCCTCGCGCCACGCGTGTTCCGGATCGAGCCACAGCGGATCGTAGGCCGTGGGGGCCACGCCCCCATGACCGGCGATTGTCAGCGCGCTACCCCGCGTAAACCCGCACAGGCCACGGCCCACCACACCCGGCGCCGAGGGGTGACCGGTCAGTCCCAGCAGTGCATTGCCCAGATCCAAGGTTGGAACCGTGACGCTGATCGCGCCGTTCACCCCATCGGGGGCCGCTGCCTGTACGACGTTGAGTCCGCTCACCGTCGGATCGAACGCTACCGCGCTGCCGCCGAGGATGAAAGCCTGGAAGCTCGGGACCAGCGCCTGGGCGTTGATCGTGACCGTACCCCCCAAGGCCAACGGCGCTGCGGTGTTGGCCTGAATCGCTCCGCTATCGAGCGCGACCGCCGGCACGTTGATGCTGATATCACCGCCGTTGCCGTTGCTCGTGCCAAGCACCGAGGTGGTGATGTTTGAATGACTGATCAATAGCGGACCCGCACCATTGATAGTGATGGGTCCACCGTTCCCATCCTGTGCAGAGGTCGAAATCGCGCTCGAATCCATGCGCAGGGACCGGCCGTAACTTATGTCGATCGAACTTGCATTGACGTTTCCGGTAGACGCGGCGCTGATCTGCCCGCCGTCCATCTCGATATTTCGCGCCTGGATATTAATCTGGGTCGGATTGATTGCACTCGAATCCGCAACCGTCGCGTAGTTCTCGATCGAGACCAGCGCATTCATGCCGAGTACCAGAGTACCGGCATCAATCGACACGACGCCCGGTTGACCAGTCGAACCACTTAACGCTGCTGAGCTTATCTCGCCCATAAGAGAGGCTGTGCCGCTCACGTTGACGGTCACGCTTCCGGCAGACCCACCCGAGCCGGCCTCAGCATCGCTGTCGATCCCTGTTACGAATCCCGCGATATTGGCGCCAATACTTAGAGCTCCCGTCGTGAGCGTCACATTGCCGGCGTTTCCCGCGCCGAAGGTGGCAGACTCGATCTGTCCGGCATTTGACATTGTAGTCGTTCCAATCGTGGTGACTGACACGCGGCCGGCGTTTCCGCTTGAACCGACATCGGTGGCGCTGGCAATTCCTGTTAGAGCTGATGAGGTGCCGTAAATACTCAGGGAACCCGTTGTGAGTGTGATATCACCGGCGTTTCCAGATGCAAAGGTGTCGGACTCGATCGCGCCGCCATTTGAAATCGTCGTCGCTCCAATGGTGGTGACCGATACGCGGCCGGCGTTTCCGCTTGAACCGGCATTGGCGGAGCTGGAGACTCCGGTGAAATTAGAAGGTGTCCCAGCGCCGTTAATGCTCAGGGAACCCGTTGTGAGTGTGACATCGCCGGCATTTCCGGATGCCGAGGTGTTGGACTCGATCACGCCGCTATTTGAAATCGTCGTAGCCCCAATTGTGGTAACCGAGACGCGGCCGGCGTTTCCGCTTGAACCGCTATCGGCGGAGCTGGTAATGCCGGTGAGATTGAACTGTGACGCAATGCCGTCGATGTTCAGGGAGCCCGCCTTGACGATCACATCGCCGGCATTTCCGGACGTGAAAGTGTCCGATGAGATAGCCCCGGCGCTGGAGAGGGTCGCCGCGCCGGTAACTGTCACTGACACGGTGCCCGCCGATCCTCCGGTTGCGCTGAAGCTACCAGATTCGCTTGAGATTCCGACTAAGGATGTTGAAGTACCGCCATTAATGCTCAGAGAACCCACGGTGACGGTCACGCGACCGCCATTGGCGGTTGAGCTGCCACTGGTGTTGCTCGATATCCCCGTGAAGTATGGTGACGAAGCCCCGTTGATGGTCAGGGCGCCTGCCGTCAGTGTCACATCGCCAGCATTTCCGGAGGTGAAGGTGTCCGAAGAGACGGATCCGCCATTGGATAGCGTCGCCGCACCGGCGACAGTGACCGATACAGCGCCTGCGGAGCCTCCGGTCCCGTTGCTGTCACCAGCGTCGCTTGTGATTGTGCCACCGCCATTAATGCTCAGCGAACCCGTGGTAATTGTCACGCGACCGGCATTGGCGGTTGAGCTGCCATTGGTGTCGGTCGATATCCCCGTGAAGTATGCTGACCCAGCCGCGTTGATGCTCAGCGAGCCGGCCCTGAGTGTCACATCGCCGGCATTTCCCGAAGTGTAGGTGTTCGACGATACGGATCCGCCATTGGAGAGCGTCGCCGCACCGGCGACAGTGACCGATACAGTGCCTGCGGAGCCTCCGGTCCCGTTGATGTCACCAGCATCGCTTGTGATTGTGCCACCATTGACGCTCAGTGAACCCGTCGTAACTGTCACGCGACCGGCATTGGCGATAGAGCTGCCGTCGGTATCTGACTCGATCGAACCTCCATTGGATATCGTCGTGGCACCGGTGGTGGTGACCGAGACCTGGCCGGCGTTTCCGCTCGAACCAGGATCGGCATCGCTGGAGATCCCCGTAAAAGACGTTGAGGTACCGCCGTTGATGCTCAGGGAGCCTGCCGTCAAGGTCACACCGGTCGCGTTTCCGGATCCGACAGTATCAGACGCAATCAGGCCCCCATTCGTAACCGTCAACGCACCCGTTGTCGTCACTGTCACCGTGCCCGCGGCCCCGGTGAAACCTGCCGGACCGGAGCCTGTCGTTAAAGTTTCGATACCGGTGACGCCTGTGTAACTCTCACCGTCGATCGTCAAGCTCTTCGCGCTAATAGACAGGTTACCGGCATGCCCCGGCCCAAAGGTGTCAGATTGAATCGCACCGCCGTTGATAATCCTCGCATCATTGCCGACAGCGACGGTAATAGGCCCAGATGAGTCCGAGCCCAATCCGAGGAGGTCGGTTAGTGTGTTAATTCCAGTTTGCTGAAACTGCGCACTATTGAGCGCTAGCCCGAGACCATCGATCAGCAAGCTGCCGGCGTTGACTTCGATCGCCCCACCGTTGCTGGCACCCCGGCCCTGCGTCAGGAGCAACCCGCCGTTTCTGATCGTGACTGTGCCGTCGGTCGATGCGGAGGGCCCCGACAGCGGCACCTCGTGACTGTCACTGCCGACCGCCGTGACTTCTATGTTGCCGGTTGTGTTCTGGATACCAACCAGTGCGCCGCCACCGTCGATGGTGACATCGCCGGCGGCGATCTGAAAATCTCCGGCCCCGTTGACCCCCGCGCTCAGGTTTGCTCCCTCAATAGTCACCGCCGCACGCGTCGTACCCAGGAACCCGAACGCCTCCGGCGCCGCCGAGGACAGCGTGCTTATCTTGGTCGGATCGACATAGAAGTTGCCTTCGCTGAACTTGAGATAATTCGCCGTGCTGGCATAGAAGGCCGCCGGCACATCGATGACGGCGTTGGCCGTGAAGGTCACGCCGGCTGGATTGATCAGGAAGAAATTCGGCGCCCCAGAAGCGGCCTGCAATTCGATCGTGCCGTCGATCGTGGAGCCGTAGCCACCGGTCACGCGGCTGATGACGTTGTTGATACCCGCGCTGGTGGTGGTGAAGAGTGCGGTCTCTCCGGTGGCAACGTTGAAATACTGGAAGCTGAAGAACAGATTGCCGCCGGACAACTTGCCGAGATTCTGCGTAATGCCGTACACCGGCCCGGCCAGCGCTGCGGCGGATGGCCCCAATGTGCTGTCAAGCTTGATCCCAGCGGGACCTCCTGCCCAGGCCGAACCGGTGACGAGCATCGCATACAAGCACAGTAGCGTGATGGAATTGAACGCCCAACGTCTTCTTGTCAGCAGTCTGAAGAGGGCCACTGGCGGAAATCTCTAGCGAATCGGGTACTCAGTTCCAGTCACCGGTGAGAATGAAAGGGGCCCAGTAGTAGGGGTGCGAAAATTGCGCCGATTGAATGAGCTCTCTTTGAGCCTCGGTGAGCGCTTCCGATGTGGGGTGATGCGCCAGTCCCTTGTAGAACAGCTCCATGAATTGTTGGGTCGCGCTATCGCTGACCGGCCACAGGCTGCCGAGAACGCTTCTGGCGCGCGCCTTGATTGCGGCGCCCGCGAATCCCAATGGAGCGCGCTCGTCGCCGGTCGCCGTATCGCATGCGGACAGCGTCAACAGATCGATGCCGGCCTGTTGTGGATCATTGGCTGCGATCAGCTGCTGCAACTGATCGATCCGGATCACGTTGTCGTAGGCGAGAAGGAACGACTCTCCGGCATTGTCACCAAAGAAACTGTGGGAGGCAATGTGTACCACGTTGTATTTCCCACTTTGCACTTCGCGCGCAAAGCGCCCTACGGTGAACTGATCGTTGAGCAGCCAGACGCTGTGGGTCAGGGGCACCAGATCCCGGATCTCGCTCTGCACCCCTGGAAGCGCCAGCCGGGTGCGCAGGTCCAACTCGCGCGTTGCGGACGGTACGGCGGGCGGGGCATTGGCCGACGACTCTGGCATTCCACGGGTTTCCGTGCCGAAGGCAGGCGATGAACTCCCCGTGAATCCCATGGCCAGCAGTCGATCCACCACCGGTCCGGGAGACGATAGGCCAACGAACAGCGACTGCGCCTTTCTGCGCGACACCCTGGGTTGCTCCGTCATGCTCAGGCCGGTCACGGTGGAGATCCAGTAACGCTGCGTCAGGAACTGCCGCCCGTCATGCAGCGCACCGAATGGGATCAGGCGTAAATAGCCGTCCGGCACCACCACCAGCGCGTGCACACCCGCGTTCGCCAACGCGGCCGAAAACGGCGCGATCAGCCATTCATTCAACTGCTGCGCGGACCGCAGATAGTCGCTTGAACCTGGGTCGAGCAGCGCAGCTCGAAAGCTCTGGATTTCACCGGCGAGCCTCGCGGCCGACACGGGCACGGCATGGTGCAGCAGCCCGTGGCTCGTGCTGACAATGACTTCAAGGCGATCCTTGAGGACGATCGGGTAGACGACGGCCATTCCCGCAGCGACCGATCCGGTGCCGGCCGTGCGGACCGATTCAACCGAGCATCGATCACCGAGATAATCCTGCAGCTCGGCCTGATGCGACTGTTCGGTCAGGCTCAACGCACTCGTGAGGCGCGTCTGCTGCGCATCCGGCGTCAGTTCATCGATACCCTTGAGCAGCTGGTCCACCAGACCCACGTAGATCGGTCGCTGTAGTGTCTGGTAGGTGGAGCGTCCATGCGAGTCCTCAATCGGCAGATCCTGGCGTATGGCTTCGAGATGGCTCGCCGCCCGCAGATAGGCGGCGAGCGCCGGTGACGCCTCGCCCTGACGCTGCGCCAGACGGGCCGCCCGCCATTCCAGCCGCACCAGTGGCAATTCTGATTGACCCAGCTTGAGACTCGTTGCAGCGGCGATTGCATCGCGATTGATCTGATCCGCCTCGGGGAAACGACCCTGCGATTCGTACAACTGCGCGAGTGCGTCGTCCGCATCAACGGCCAGTGCGGTATCGCCTGATCGCTGCGCCCATTCCTGTGAAGCCTTCAGTGCGCGATAGCCGACACGCAGCGCCCGATCGAGGTCCGGTGAGTGAGTCAGTCGCGCCGGCTCAATCGCTTCGCTGGCCAGAACACCGGCGCCAAACTGCGCCCGGGCGCGCAGGGACCCGTTTGTCATGGCCTCGATCCGAGGCAGCAGGTTCTCCAATCCCGGGAGCCGCTGCAGCGGAGACTGCATGCCGACAAGATTGAGTTCAGCGGCAACCCTGGCGTCCTGGCCTGCAGCGTCCTCAGGCGATGAGGCGATGACCTCCTGATAGTAGCGGGCTGCCAGGGCGCTATCCTGCGACCGGAGCGCGAGATTGCCGAGCGCGAGCGCGACCGTGTAGCGCGTATCGCTGCCGGCTTCACTGTAAGCCGTCTCGAGTGCAGCCCCAGCCGCTGCCAGTCGACCGGTCTGCGCCAGACTCAATCCGAGCTCGGTACGGGCGCGCAGGCGGCTCGCCGAATCGGGTGCCTGTTGCACGGCGCGCTCGAGCGCGGCTATCGAGTCGTCCAGGTTGCCGAGTTCGCGTGCCTGTGCACCGCCCTGAAGATCCCGTTGCCAAGTGCTCGTGGATGTCCCAGCGGCCATCCCCACGGAGCCACTCGACACCCACCAGGTAAATGCAAGTGAAACCGTTGCACCGAATCGCGCGCTCGGGCGGCGACGCGGTCGAGGATTTTTCATGGATACGAGGGTACTCTCTATCCTAAAAAGGCGAATCCGACGTCGATCAGCGGGTTAAAACCTTTGTACTTTGACTAGGGGTTATACCGCCGCGCAGAATCGCAATCAAGCACGACCAGCGGAAATATGTTTAAGACGCGCTGCATTCTCGAAAAAGTCTCAGATGGCCGACAGATTACCCTGACTGGCGTGATCAGTGCAGGCAGGAGCGAGCAGAGCGTATTGCGATTACGCGAGGGCAAACCTTCTCGGTATCACGCCGAAATCGTTACCGATGGCAACCAGGTATTTGTCGAAGATGTCGGCTCGAAAAACGGCACCTTCGTCAATGAATCCCGGCTCACGGCAAACCAGAAGATACGGCTGAAGGCCGGCGATAGGCTGCGCTTTGACATCGAGGAGTATGTGTTCCGCAAGGAGCAGGTAAGCACCACGGATGCTCAGGATCCAACCGTGCAACGCTCGGGCGAATCGGGGACTCTGTTCCAGAGGAAGGAGCGGCGTCCGCAAGCGTGGATCGAGGGTATCAACGGATTAAATACCCTATGGATACCCGCCGCTTCACTGCCCGAGCCTGCGACTGTCTACCAGATAGCGCAGCAATCGGTGCCCAACGCCACGCTGTTCATCCTTTCAGGCGAGGACGCGGGAGGCGCATTTGAACTGCGGGCGGATGCCAAGGCGTCACGAACCTGGACGATTGGTCGCCAGAACGACCGGGATATTTGCCTGGACGATGACGGAGTGTCGGCAAGCCACGCCATACTCAGGAATAACGGGCTAACCTGGTGCGTGATTGACGACTTCTCTCGAAACGGCGCTTTCGTCAACGACAGAAAGATTGTTAAGAGATATCTGAAGGATCAGGACCGGATATCCTTCAAGCCGGTTGAATGCCTGATTCGATTACCGAGCTCAGAGGCAGGGTCTCGTGCAACTGATAGCCGCGAGTGGAGGCGCGTGCTGCTTGTTTGCGCCATCCTTTTGGCCCTTTCAGCAGTGGCATACATCATATACCGCGTCTGAAGGCTAACAGCCTTACCATACCCGTCGCGAGCGCTTCCCATTGGCAAACCGCCTCGAGTAAGCATGTCGGCCACCTCCACTGCGATCTTCTGCTCTGCGCGGCGCGCGGATTGCGATGAGCGCGCGTTGGTGCTGACCGCCATCGGCATCGCAGCGACCATCCACTATGACGGCCTGCAGTACACGGTCGAGGTGGACGCTGAGGACGCAGCGCGCGCCGCCGCGCAGCTCGGGCAGTATGAAGTCGAGCGCCGGCCGCCGCCGCCGCCCGCGCCGTCCCCGCCCGTCTATCCGTACGCCTGGGTCGGCTGCGTGTGCTATGCCGCGACATTGCTGAGCATCGGACTGGTCGTCTCGAACGGCCTGTGGCGGCTCGACGCCTTCGAGCTCGGCGCGCTGGATGCCGGGCGCGTGCAACACGGGCAATGGTGGCGCGCCTGGACCGCGCTGACCCTGCATCTGGACGGCGCCCACCTGACCGCGAACCTCGCGGCCGGGGTCTGGTTCTGTTATCTGGCGGCGGCGCAGGTCGGCAGCGGCAGCGCCTGGCTGCTGATCGTCACGGGCGCCGCCTGCGCCAACCTGCTCGAGGGCCTGTTCGGGCCGCCGAGCCACCTGTCAGTGGGCGCGTCGACCGCAGTGTTTACCGCGCTGGGCCTGCTGGCGGCGCACTCGTGGCGCCTGCGATCTTCTTATACGCAGCGCTGGGCAGTGCGCTGGGCGCCGCTGGTCGGCGGCGTGGTGCTGCTGGGCTGGTTCGGTAGCGGCGGTGGCGGCAGTGACGGTGACGTGGATGCCGCTGCGGCTACCCAGGTCGACGTCGTGGCCCACGCGACCGGGTTCATGATCGGTTGCCTGCTCGGCGCGCTGGCCGCCAAACCCGCGCTACGGCGGCTGCTCGATCGCGTGCCGCAATGGATCACCGGGCTGGCGGCGCTGGGGTCGATCGCGATTGCGTGGGCCTGCGCCCTGGCCCAATGACCACGTACTACTTGGCCAGTTCAGGTTGCGACGCGACGCTTTCCTGCACCACAGGATCGTCCTTTGCTACGGGGGTCTCCTTCGCCACGGGGTTCTCCTTAGCCACGGAGTTGTCCTTCAGCGCAGAGTCGTGCTTCACCACGGCGATTTCCTTGGCGACGTGATCAGGCTTTTCCACTGGAGTGTCGGCTCCATCGACGGGTTCGTCCAGCACCAGGATCTGCGCCGGGTCCAGTACCCCCGCCTTACCCTGCTCCAGCAAGCCCGCATAGTCGGGAAACACTTTGCCGCCGGCTTGCAGCAGATTTGCGACCACGGTAGGTCGGTCACCCTTTGCGCGCTGATCGGCGATGTCATTGGCCAGCGTACGTGCCAGAAGCTGGTCGATATCGGCAAAATCCTCGCCCGAAAGCTGCCGTATCTGCTCGATCCATGCACTGTGGTCCCTGACGCTCAATGATGGCGCCATATTCAGGCGGGCGATTTCTTCCGCCACCCTGTCGTAGGTAATCTCGAGATTCTTCAGATCCGGTGCGCTGGCAAACTTCCTGCGTCCAGCGGCAATGGTCTGCAGCGCAAGCTCAGGGTTTCCTTCGATCAATTGCTTCTTGGCCAGATTTTTGTAGCTCTCGACGAGTTGCTGCGGCAACTCAGTGGAGCCGTAGGTGCTGCCGACTCGCGCACGACGCAGCGCGTTGGCGGTCGCACTCGCTCCATCCACGTCGCCGGCGGCCACCTGGTCCGCCAGTTGCTGCTTGAGTTTGCCAATGCCGTCCACTGCAGCCGCGCTCTTGGCGGCATCAACGACGGCTGGCGGATTGACTGCGGTAACGCGCTGCTCATCGGCGGGTACTGTCGTGAATGTACCGGAGATTTGAGGCGCACCCTCCTTTTCTGGGGGATTGTTTTTCGGGGGATTGCCGGCAGCAGGGGGCTGCTCGGGCTGCGCGCTGCCAGGCGATGTTTCGGCACGTGACACCGACGCCGCGCTGGTCGGATGCGGCCGGACTAAAGCAGAACCTGCCGAGCGCATATGGGCATACCATTCCCGCGGCAGGACGAGCGCAATCGCAGCAGCCAGCGCCATGCCTGCGGGCCCGGCGATCAGCCACGGCCTTCTGGCCGCAGCGCCTGCAAGACTGCTCGCTCGCCTGCGCACAGAAAGCCAGCGCTCTTTGGCCGCGGCGCCCGCCCGCCTCGTCGCGCTGTGCCACGCGGCGACCCCGCGCCTCCAACTTGCCCACCGCTCCTTGACTGCTGCCCATCGCTCCTTGACTGCCGTCCACCGCTCCTTGGCTACAACGTCGGCAGCCTTGATCGCTCGCGGGGCGGCCGCGGACAGTCGCAAGTCTCTGCGCGCAGCGCCCGCAAGCTTGATCGGCCGAGCAGTCTGCGGCGTGCAGAATTGTGTGACGAAATCATTGACCGTAGCCGTGCGCGATGCCCGTTCGAAGGTCAAAGCCCAATAGATTGCACGCCATTGGTGGTCGCCGATGCCATCGATGCGTGCAGGCAGCATCGCCACCTCGCGCGCCCTGATCGCGTCAATCCCGCTGTAGGGATGCCGGCCGGTCAGCAGCAGGTAGGTCACGCAAGCCAGCGCGTAGATATCATCGCGCGGATCCGGCGCTTCGCCGATCAGCATCTCGATACTGGCGTAGGCGGGCGTGACCGCATTGAGCTTGGCGGCGTCGAACAGAGTGCTATCGGCCCGGTCCAGTGCAAGAGCCGCGCGTGCCACGCCAAAGTCCAGCACCTTGACGACATTCTGATGGGTCACAAATGCATTGCTGGGCTTGAAGTCGGCGTGCACGATGCCCTGCTGATGGGCGTAGCTCAGGCCGGCGCCCAGGCCGCGCACGATATCGACCACCATGGCGATCGGCATGCCGTCGGGGTATTGGTTACGCTGCAACCGGTCCAGAGGCTGCCCGTTCAACAGCTCCATGACCATGAAGACATTGCCGCTGTCGCGATCAAAATCCCTGACCAGCACGATATTGGGGTGGGCCAGTCGCATCGACTTTTTTGTTTCCCGCTGCAGCGCCCGAGCGGATTCTGGATGGCGCTTGAACTCCTCATTCAGCACCTTGATGGCAACATAGGGGTCCCGGCCTTTGTTCTCCACTTCGCGCTGATCGAGCGCCTTGTAGACGACACCCATGCCTCCGCGACCGAGCTCCTCGACCAGTTCGAACCGTTCCCTGAGGACCAATCCGATCATCACCTGGGCTTCAGGCTCGGCCAGTCGTTCCTGGGTATCCCACGCTGAACTCGGCCCCGTGCTGCGGCCGCTGCCCGGTCCAGTGGACGCCAACGAGCCCCCCGTTGCTGGCACCGACGGGGCAGCCTGGTGCGCCACGGTTTTTGTCAGGCCCTGCAGGCTCGGCGTCAGGTCGCGGCCCGCGATGTCTGCGCTACCAGTTCGCGACTCTACATTATGTCCTGTCAGCGGCCTGATGTCGGATAACACCGCGGCTTCAAGCTCGGCGCTGATCAGCTTGCGATGACGAAGCGCCGCCACCATGGCGACATACGTGGACACCGATTCAGGTTCCAGCCGCAGTGCAGTGCGCAACGCATCGCGCAACTCGTATTCGGATAGCTTGCCCGAGCCATAGGCTTCAAACGCATCCCTGATCTCAGCTATCCCCATGATCACTGATCTTACAGCGGGGTATAAATTGCGGCAGGCGCTATTTTGTTTGCCGGCGGAGGGTTGAAATATGACCGCGCTATTTCTTCGCCGAGCCTACGTTCGTCGGATTAACAATAATTTCATCTCATAGATTTACAAAGTAGTGTCCCGTCGAATCGCATAACCAAATGAATTTATTCAAATAACGATCGGAAATTACTGAGTGACCGCCACAACGGATAAGACCGGGGTGCAAGCCGATTATCGGCAGGCGAAGAGCTCGAGCGGATGTATGCCCCCGCTGGCGGGAGCGGCCGCCGGGTCACCGGCCATATGGGCTGCGGTCCAGAGCGGATCGTAGGCAGTCGGCGCGACGCCGCCGCGGCCCGCGACCGCCAGCGAGCTGGCGCGTGTGGATCCGCACAGGTCGCGGCCGAGCGTCACGGGCGCCGAGGGCTTGCCGGTCAGACCCAACAATGCGTTGCCCAGATCCAAGGTTGGCACCGTAACGCTGAGCACACCGCTGACGCCATCGGGTGCGACCGCCTGCACGACATTGAGGCCGATCGCGGCCGGATCGAACGCGACGGCGCTGCCGCCAAGAATGAAGGACTGGAAACTCGGCACCAGCACCTGCGCTTCGATCGTAACCGTGCCGCCCGAGGCTAATGGAGCTGTCGTGTTGGCCTGGATCGCGCCGGTATCGAGCACGATCTCCGGCACAATAATGGTGATGTCGCCACCATTGCCGTTGGTCTTGCCGGTCACCGAAGTCGTGATGTTCGAATGATTGATGATGAGAGGTCCGTGACCAGTGATCGTAATCGGTCCGCCGTCACCGTCGACTGCGGAGGTCGAAATCGTGCTCGGATCCATGCGAAGAGCCGAGTCGTAGCTAATGTCGATGCCGCTGGCGGCGGCATTGCCGGTGGACGCCGCGGTGATCAGTCCTCCGTCCATCTGTACGTTCCGCGCCTGGATACTGATCTGGGTCGGATTGATTACACTCGGGTTCGAAACTGTCGCATCGTTCTCGATCGTCACCTCGCCCCCCGTGCCGAGAATTAGAGTACCAGCGCTGATCGCAATGGTTCCTGGTTGACCGCTGGAACCGCTCGATGCGAGGCTCGAAACCTCAGACCGCGAGGATCCCCCGGTGATCGTCAGAATACCTGGCGTCGAAATCGAAACCTTGCCCGCCGCGCCCGAACCCTCGGTATTGGACGAAATTTCTCCCCCGTTGGTGATCGTTAGAGAGCCCGGCGTCGCAACGGCCACATTGCCGGCTGGGCCAGTGGAGTCTGCGCCGGCATCGCAAAATATCCCGGTGGCATACGGTCCCGAGTCACCAATAATTGCCATGGAGCCAGAGTTCACAGAAATATTGCCGCCGCTTCCGCTGTCGAACGTCTCTGTGGAAATCTCACCCTCACCGGTAATCGTCAACGTGCCGGTGGCCCTAACGGAGACCTTGCCGGCGGAACCCGTTCCCGAATTCGATTGAGCCGTTATCCCAGTGAAACCCGACGTTTTATTGCCATTGATGGTAATGGAGATCGCGCTTACGTAAACATCGCCTCCGTTCCCGGAGCCGAAAGTGCTGGACGACACATCGCCGCCATTGGATATGGTCAATGCTCCGCCGGTACTAACGGTCACGTTCCCTGCATTCCCGTTCCCGAATGTGCTTGTGGTTATAAGTCCGTCACCAGTCACTGCAACGGATCCGGCAGTCACTGAAACATCGCCACCGTTGCCGGTCCCCAATGCTCCCGAACTGATAGCCCCCCCACCAGAAATGGACGTCGCTCCGGCCGTGGAGACTGTCACGATACCCGCAGATCCTGTCGAACCCTGATTTGCTTGGCTGCTGATCCCCGTGAAGAAGCTCGGGGCCGTAATTCCGTCGATGAATATCGAACCCGCCTTAACGCTTACGTCTCCACCATTTCCGGATCCGAACGTACCCGACGTAATTGATCCGGCGTTCGTAATGTTCAATGCGGCCGGAGTAGTGACAATAACTTTGCCGCCTGCCCCGGTGGTACCATTCGCTTGGCTAACTATTCCGGTGAAGGCCGATTCATTGCCACCGTCAATGTTGATGGACTGCGCCATCACATTCACCTCCCCAGCATTTGCGCTCGAGGTGCTCGAAGAAATCGATGATCCGGTAGTGAGTTTCAATGCACCCGCGTTCACGGTGACGTTACCGGCGTTCCCTGCACCGTAGCTATCAGCGTCGATTTGCGCGCCGTTCGATAATGTCAATGGGCCCGTGGTCGTTACAGATACATCGCCGGCGGAGCCGGTGGAAACGATGGAACCCGAATTTACTTGGCTGGCGATCCCCGTCGCGCTCTGCGCGCCAGCGCCGTCTATGGAGATCGAGCGCGCAGTAACGAGAACACTGCCCGCGTTTCCTGAGCCAAATGTGCTTGCCGTAATCAATGCTGCACTCGAGATCGAGATTGCACCGGCCGTGACCGCTACAGTGCCAGCATTTCCGGTCCCCAAGGGGTAGGCACTGATCGATCCACCGTTCGTCATCGTCAAGGCTCCGACCGACGTCACAGTCACGTCGCCGCCGTTGCCGGTTGACCCTGGCTGCGTGTCACCAGAAATCCCTGTCTCAAGACCCGTAATCGTGCCATCGATCGACAGTGATTTTGCAGTGACGGAGATAACGCCCCCATTGCCGGCTCCAAAGCCTTGGGCATAGATTACGGCGCCATTGCTTATGCTTACCGGCCCCGAAACGTTGACGGTCACCGCTCCGGTCGCGCCGCTCGCTGCTGTATTGGCGAAGCTCCCGATGCCTACGAAGGGGTCTCCGAAGGCGGCTCCGACGCCATCCAACACCAAGCTTCTAGCAGTGACGGTGACCGCGCCTCCAGTTCCAGAGGCGTCGTTCTCGGATTGGATCCCCGTCTGGTAGTTGGCATTCGTCCCTTGAATAATTAGATCACCCGCGTTCAGCGTGATGCTGGCGCCAGCGCTGCCAGCCGGGCTATCGGAATAGATGCCGCCCCCATTTGTGAGTTTTACAGTTCCTCCGACGTTGACCGCTACCGGTCCAGCGCCGTAATCACCGGCAATACTTGACAGGCCGGTCTGGCTGGCTGCATTTGTCCCATCGATCGCCAGCGATCCTGTGCTCAGGTAGATCGCACCTGCGGCCGTTCCCGTCCCGCCTTGGGTCCCAATGAATCCGTCATTTTGGATCGTTACCGTGCCGTCGTTCGAGTCAAAGGCCCCGCCGATTGGCACTTCCGATACTTGTGACCCAATCGCGATGACTCGTATGCTCCCCGTTGTGTTGAAGATTCCGGCGCTTGAGCCGCCACCGTCGATGGTCACATCGCCGGCAGCAATCTGAAAATCTCCCGCGCCGTTGACGCCGGCGCTCAGGTTTGCCCCCTCGATCGTCACCGGTGCGCGCGTCGTGCCCAGAAAGCCGAATGCTTCCGGCGCCGCCGCCGACAGCGTGCTCATCTTGCCCGGATCGACGTAGAAATTGCCGTCGCTGAACTTCAGGTAATTCGCGGTGCTGACGTAAAACGCCGCCGGCACATCGATCACCGCATTGGCGGTGAAGGTCACCCCGCTCGGATTGATCAGAAAGAAATTCGGCGCCCCGGAAGCCGCCTGCAACTGGATCGTGCCGTCGATGGTGGAGGCATAACCGCCGGTCACGCGGCTGATGACGTTGCTGATGCCCGCGCTGGTGGTGGTGAACAGCGCGGACTCCCCGGTGGCGACATTGAAGTACTGGAAGCTGAAGTACAGATTACCGCCGGAGAGCTTGCCCAGATTCTGCGTGATGGCGTACATCGGGCCGGCCAGCGCCGCGGCCGAGGGTCCGAGCGTGCCGTCGAGCTTGATGCCCGCCGGACCGGCCGCCGGGCTCGGCGAAGCTTCGAGCGCCAGCCACAGTCCCAGCACACCGGCA
>Ga0302324_100002024_pt1 | contig 47903 bp, 42 predicted proteins | sample Palsa_T0_1_FD_201949 | JGI IMG/M metagenome (GOLD analysis project Ga0302324, IMG submission 201949) | Peat permafrost microbial communities from Stordalen Mire near Abisko, Sweden - Palsa_T0_1 | ecosystem: Environmental > Terrestrial > Soil > Palsa > Peat permafrost | place: Sweden: Abisko...
GAGGGGGGGGTAAAAGTCCGCAGTCTCAAATCAGAGAACCACTACCGTACTCGCCTCGCCTCGATTCGCTACGATCCGGGCATGTCGAGCCTCACTGAACAACAGGCCAAGGCCCATATGACCAACCTGCTCACCGCAATGAGCAAGGCCGGTGGCTCGGACCTGTTTATCTCCAAGGACTTTCCGCCGAGCATCAAGCTTCAGGGCGCCATGCGGCCTTTGACGAAGCAGAAACTGACCTCCAGCATAACCCGTAAGTTGGCACATTCGTTGATGAACGAGCGTCAGCGTGCCGAATTCGCCAAGGACCTCGAATGCAATTTTGCGATCTCGCTGCCCGGGGTTGCGCGGTTCCGGGTCAATGTGTTCATGCAGCAGCAGAAAGTCGGCATGGTTATCCGAACCATCGCCAACCAGATTCCGGATTTTGCGACGCTCGGATTGCCGGAAAGCCTCAAGGACATCGTGATGACCAAGCGCGGTATGGTGCTGGTGGTCGGCGCCACCGGTTCCGGCAAATCCACCACGCTCGCCGCCATGATCAATCATCGCAATCGCTCCTCCGCCGGCCACATCGTTACCGTGGAGGACCCGGTTGAGTTCGTGCACCAGTCGCATAAATCGCTGATCACTCATCGAGAGGTCGGGATAGACACGCACTCCTGGCACAACGCCCTGAAGAACACCTTGCGCCAGGCCCCGGACGTTATCCTGATCGGGGAAATTCGCGACACCGAGACGATGGAGCATGCCATCGCATTCGCCGAGACCGGGCATCTGTGCCTTGGCACGTTGCACTCAAACAGCGCCAACCAGACCATCGATCGCATCATCAACTTCTTTCCCGAGGAGCGCCGCAAGCAGTTGCTGATGGATCTCTCCAGCAATCTGCGTGCGATCATCTCGCAGCGCCTGGTGCGAACCGCCGACGGCAAAGGCCGCAAGGCAGCGATTGAAATCCTGATCAACACACCCATCGTGGCCGACAAACTGCTGAAGGGCGAGTTTCACGAGATCAAAGCCATCATGGGGAAGTCCCGAGAGCTGGGCATGAAGACTTTCGACTGGTCATTATTCGAGCTCTACAATGAGGGCGCCATTTCGTACGAGGAAGCCATACGAAATGCGGATTCCGCCAACGAACTGCGCCTGAACATCAAACTCAATGGCACGCGGCAGCCAAGCGGGCCGGAGCCGGCAGTGTCAGCCGCCGTGGATTCAGCCACTGCGGCGCCTTCGGCCGCGCCACCCGACGCTATCGCATCGTTGGAGCTTTCACTTGAACCGGATCTGTTGGAGGATGCATCCGCGGCCTGACGCCGCAGCGCGAGCGATCGCCCGCCCTCCGCCCAATTCTGCAGCCAGCGTCACTCAAGAGTAGCCAATACAAGCGCTTAGCTGATTTCCGGCCTGCGCCAGGTTTTCCTGGATGACGCCGGGTGACATTCACCGCAGCCTCCGTCGTTCCTATTTTGGGGATTTCGCCCCATGCGGGCGTACCTCGGAACCAAGACACTGATTCCCGAGCGTGGCGTCCAGCGCATTGCAGACTCCGCGCCGAACCACACCCTTAAGGAGTCACTGTTATGAACACCTGCCGGTTGAAGTCTTGTTCGGCCATCCTTGCTGCGGCTTTGATCCTGACGCCGATTGCCGCCCACTGCGCCGATCCCCTGCCGCAGGTTCGGGTCAGTGTCGCGGACCTGAACCTCTCCAATCCACAAGGCATTGCGACGCTTTACACCCGGCTGCAACAGGCGGCCGCCGAGGTCTGCGGCCATGAGCCGCAGATTCGCGAGCTTCGTCAACACGCCACCTGGTCCGAGTGCGTCAGGGCAGCGCTCGACGCGGCAGTCGTGCAGGTGCGCTCGATCGGTCTGGAGGCACTACACGCAAAGCACGTCGGCAGGACATCGCAGCCGCTGGTAGCCAGGAGCGCACCGGAGGAGCGCTGAAGACCGCGGTACCCGTCCGGCCAGAACGCTCGGACAGGTTCGGGGGTGCCGAATCGCGGGCGGGGAGGCACACTGTAGCGATGGCGCCGATACCACAGGAGAGTACGCGCGCTCCGCTGTTCGAGCGCGAGACCGCGCTGCGCATTCTCGGCAGCGCGCTCGACCTCGCTGCCAAGGGGCACGGTTCGGTCGTGTCGGTTACCGGCGAGGCGGGTTTGGGCAAGACCGCGCTCGTTAATGCCTTTTGCCGGCGGCAGCGGGGAGTCAGCGTGCTGCGCGGCCTGTGCGACGCGCTGTCTACGCCCCGACCGCTGGGCCCGATCCGCGACATCGCGCGTGATATCGGCGGAACGCTGGAAAAGAGCTTTGCGTCTGGTCGCGATGCCGTATTCGACGCGCTGCTGAGCGTCATTACCGCAGACAAAGTGACACTCCTCGTCATCGAAGATGTGCACTGGGCGGATGAGGCAACCCTCGACCTGATCCGGTTTCTGAGTCGGCGGCTGCGCGAGCGCCGGTGCGTGCTCATTGTCACGACCCGCCGCCAGGATTCGGCGACTCGCCGCAGCCTCACGCACATCCTCAGTGCTCTGCCCACGGGCATCGTTCAATCCATCATTCTTGAGCCGCTGTCTCCCGCTGCCGTCGAGGCCTGGGCGAGTTCACTGGAGCGCTCTGCTGAGAGCTTGCACGCCATGACCGGCGGCAACCCGTTCTTCATCTCGGAGTTACTGCAATCGAAGGGCACGACGCTGCCCGGATCGGTACGTGACGCGGTGCTCGCCGGCGCTGCGGATCTGACGGCGATTGCGCGCCGGGTGCTCGACCAATGCGCCGTTGTTCCCGGGGAACTGGATGCCTGGTTGGTCGAAACGTTATGGCCGGCGCCCGCCTCCGGGGTGACTGAGTGCCTCGATGCCGGTCTTCTCGTGATGAGCGGCGCGCAGCTCGGATTTCGCCACGAGTTGGCTCGCCGCGCTCTGCTCGAGGCCCTGGCTCCCGGACAAGCGCGGCGATGGCACGAGCGGATACTCGAATGTCTGCTTGCCACTCGTCCCGAACAGCACCTCGGTCGCATCGTGCATCACGCCGCGGCCGCAGGACGCGCCGAACTCGTTGCCCGCTACGGAGTCGATGCGGCCCGGGAAGCCGCAGCGGTCGGATCTCATCGGGAGGCCGCGTCGCACTGGGCGCTCACGCTTGAGTACGGAGCGCTACTGTCGGACGAGAAACGAGCGGAGTTCAGCGAGGCTTGCGCCTACGAGCTTTACCTGACCGGGCAAATAGCGGAGGCGCAGAGCATGCGCGAACGTGCGCTGGAGTTGCGGGTAGGCCTGCAGGACCGGGTGCGCGCCGGAGATAATGCGCGCTGGCTGTCGCGCATCGCCTGGGCGATGGGCGACCGACCTCGCGCGGTGGAACTGGCCGAACGTGCGGTGGCACGACTCGAGCAGGGCCCTGCTTGCCGCGAGCTGGCCCAGCGGCTCGGCGACTGGGAAATCGTGTCGCACGCCCTGAACAATATCGGCACTGCCAAGACGGGCGCGGGCGATAAGTCCGGTTGGGCCGATCTGGAGGCGAGCCTTGCTGTCGCCATGCAGCACCATCTAACCGAGCAGGCGGCGCGTGCCTATACCAATATTGCATCTCGGCGCGTCAACGCCTTCGACCACGCGCGCGCCGACCAGATCTTTGAACGCGGCATCGCGTTCTGCGAGCGTCTCGATCTTGATTTTCCGGGCCTGTACCTACACGCGTTGCGCGCGCGGTCGTGGCTCGACCGCGGCGAGTGGAATCGCGCCCAAGCCGGCTCCGCAGCATTGCTCGACCTGACCGACCTGCCGCCGATATCGCGCATTCCGGTGCTGGTCGTTGCGGCACAGGTGAAAATCCGCCGCGGGCAACACAGTGGACTTGCACTGCTGGAACAGGCGTTCGAACTGGCCCGAGATACCGGAGAGATCCAGCGGCTCGGTCCCATCGCCGCGACGGCGGCCGAAGCCACGTGGCTGGGTCTGGCACCAGCGGAATACGGGCGCCCGCGGGCCGAGGTGCTGGAGGCTGCCGCTGCCAACCTTGACGAGCACTGGCACTCGGACCAGTTTGCGTTCTGGACGTGGCGTGCGTTCGGAACTCCGGCCATCGAACCGCGCGGAACGACACCATATGCACAGCAAATGCAGGGTGATCCGCACGGCGCTGCGGAGGCTTGGGCGGCGCTCGGCTGTCCCTACGAGCGGGCCGTAGCTCTCCTGGACCTGCCTGATCCGCAGGCGATGAGCGACGCGCTCGAGTTGGTGGAGGAACTTGGAGCAACGCCGCTCATTCAGCGTGTCCGCCGGCAGGGCCGCCCGCGAACGGCGGCAGGCTCGCTCGGCCCGTCGCCCTCGTCCAATGGAGATCTGACGCCACGGCAGCATGAGATCCTGATCCTGTTGAGCGAGGGTCTCACCAATGAGGCAATCAGCCGTCGGCTCTTCCTGTCCCCCAAGACCGTCGGGCACCACGTCGAAGCGATCCTCGAGCGACTCGCCGCAACTTCTCGTACCGAGGCAGTGTTTGTTGCACGGCAGCGCGGGCTGTTGATCGGCTGAAACGCCCCTCGTAGCGAGCCCTGGGAAAAATGGCGGCGCCGAAAATAATGGTGTGGTACGCGATAGCGCTGCGCATTTACCGCGACGTTACTTACCGTTAGAAACTACCCCCGCCGCCTCACCTCGTCGAAATTCTCCCGGACGCTGGCCGTACCGGCGTGCGCCTGCAACCAATCCAGGGGAGAATCGTCATGAAAATCCACCGTGTCATTTTGCAGAGCACGCTGGCGCTGCTGGCCGCGAGTTCGCTGCTCATGAGCGTTCCGGTCTGTGCCGGGGCCATCTCCGGCGCATTCACCGTAAAGGTTGCGAAGCAGGAGGTGCTGCCGGTCACTGCCCAAAGCGGCGACATGCTGATGCTGGTCGAGTCTCACGGCACCAACAAGAGCAGCAATTGGATGGACGATGCCCAAGTCGTCAACAAAGAGATCGACTTTCTGCTCCAGGGCAGCGGGCCGCAGCACGGCTACGTGACCTTCGCCAAGGGCGAGGACACGGTTGACGTCAAGTGGAGCGGGTACGTGAGCACGGTGATGGCCGGCGGTCAACCGCAGATCAGCTTTCACGGCACCTGGGAACAGGTGAGGGGCACCGGGAAATATCAGGGGATTCAGGGCAAAGGCAGTTATAAGGGTCACTATATCTCGCAAACGGACTACGTCGTGGACTGGTCCGGCCGGTCGAATGTGCCTGCGAGGTAACAAACCATGAGCGCAGTCATGAAGCTACGTGAATTCAGCAGTTACGCGGCTCGTCCTGCGATGGATGCACCGCCTTCTTCCAGCCAGAGCCAGATGGATGAGAGCATCGCGCGACTACGTCAGGGCGCCGGGGGCTTCGCCAATCTGTCTCTCGAGCAGCGCATCGTGCTGGTGAACGCCATGCAACACGGTTTCCTGCGCGTCGCCAGACGCATGGTGCAGGCCGGCTGCAGGGCCAAGGGACTCACGCTGGGCAAGCCGGAGGAAGCAGAAGAATGGGCCACTGGCCCGTGGGGCGTAGTGCGCCAGTTGCGCTTGATCCGCGAGTCGCTCGCCGCCGTCGAACAGTCCGGCAACACACCCATCGGCCCGGTCGGGCGTACGATCGATGGCCGGCTGTCGGTGCGCCTGTTTCCGGGCAATGCCATCGACAGGATGCTGTTCAAGAACATCATCGCCGAGGTGCGCATGCAGGCCGGCGTTACCGAGGAGTCATTAAGGCGCGACCGCGCCCACTTCTACCGACAGCCGCACCACGATGGGCGCGTGGTGCTGGTGCTTGGCGCTGGAAACATCGCCGCCATCGCGCCGATGGATGTCATCACCAAGATGTTCAACGAGGGCAAAGTCGTTGTCCTCAAGATGAACCCTGTCAATGCCTACCTCGGGCCCTACATCGAGGAGGCTTTTGCCGAGGCCATCCGGCAGAAATTCCTCGCAGTGGTGTACGGCGGTGCCGATGAAGGACGCTATCTGGTTTATCATCGCGGCATCGATGAGGTGCATGTCACCGGTTCCGATAAAACCCACGATAATATCGTCTGGGGACCGCCAGGGTTGGAGCGCGAGACGCGCATGCAACGCCGTGAGCCACTCCTCAGGAAGCCCATCACCTCCGAACTCGGCAACGTCTCGCCGTTCATCGTCGTACCGGGACCTTACAGCGACAAGGAACTGCGCTATCAGGCCGAGGATGCCGCTGCCGCCTATGTCATGAATGCGTCTTTCATGTGCTGCGCGGCGAAGATGCTGGTGCTGCCCAAAGGCTGGGCCGGCAGCGATGCATTCATACAAGCCCTGCAGGCGACGTGCGCCAAGGTACCTCCGCGGCAGGCCTATTACCCCGGCGCAGAAGATCGCTGGCGCAAGCTGATCACCGGCCGCGAACAGATTAGGCATATCGGCAACCCAGCCCCCGGGTCATTACCATGGACTTTCATCTCCGGCCTCGATCCCGACGCGCACGATGAACCGCTTTACACTCAGGAGTCATTCTGCTCGGTAATGTCGGATACGCGCGTCGGTAGTGCCGATCCGGTCGAGTATCTGGAACGGGCCGTGGACTTTTGCAACAACACACTGTGGGGCACGCTCACTGCCAACCTCATTGTGCATCCGAAATCGCTCGAGGACCCGCGCATCAACGAGGCAGTGGAGCGGGCGATCGCAAAACTGCGCTACGGCGTGATCGCCGTCAATGCACTTGTCGGCATGCCCTTCGCATTCGCCGCACCGACGTGGGGTGCGTTTCCAGGGTCAACTCCCGAGGATATTCAAAGCGGCAGCGGCCTTGTCCACAACACTTCAATGCTGGAAGGTGTTGAGAAAACCATATTGCGCGCGCCGCTCACCACGTTTCCCAAGCCCGCTTATTTCAGCAGCCACCGCAGCGCTCATAAGTTAGTGCCAAAAATTGTGGCGATGGAAGGGCACGCCAGTTGGGCGAAGGTCCCGGGCATCGTCTTCGATCCAATGCGTGGTTAGCAATGGGCGCACTGGGGCTGAACGCCTCCGTCTAGTCAAGTCCCGCAAGCCGCTCCAGAGCTTGCATCCGAAGGCATAAGTCCTCATCCAGCCAGATGAATCGGAGCACGGGCTTTTGACCACCGAGGAGCTTCATCAGCTTCTCGCGCTCCACGCGCGCCTCCTCGTCGCGGCCAAGTAACGTGTACGTAATGCAGAGCATATAGTGGCTGGGAATGAATACATCCGTCACCTCAATGCCGCGCTTACACGCCGCAATCGCCAGGTCATACTCCTCCAGCGCGATATAACAGAGACACAGAGCGTTCTGATAGACCGCGGACGGATAGGGGTTGAGCCGCAAGCCCTTGGCGATGTTGTGTAATGCCTCCTCACCGCGCCCCGAGGCGGCGAGAGCATACGCGAGAAAGAGATAGGCGTCGGCGTTGTTCGGATCGAGTTCCACCGCACGCCAGCCGGCGGCGATGGCAGCCTCTCCTTGCTTACGCCAGAGCTGCACCCAGCACAGCACAGCTTGTGTATGCGGCACCTGCGGCACCAGGTCCACTGCCAGACGTATGTGATCGTAAGACCGCTCAAGGGTTTCCGGATTTGAATCCCACAGCATGATCCAGCGGAACACCAGGACGCGGGCGAGCCACGTGTGACCGGCGGCGTAACCGCGATCCAGCTCCACCGCTCGGGCGATATGCACGCTCGCCTCCTCAGTGGACTCTCTCGTGAATATCCAGAAGCGCTCCAAGCCGCGCAGCAGGCAGTCATGCGCTTCGACGTTGACCGCGCCGCCGCGGTCGATACGCTGTTGCCCGGCGGCCGCGAATTTCCCCTGCAGCACAGTGACGATTCGCTGGGTGACATCGTCCTGTACCGCAAAGATATCCTTGAGTTCGCGATCATAGCGATCGGCCCACAGATGAGCGCCGGATGCGGCGTCGATGAGTTGCACCGTGATGCGCACCCGCTGTGCCGCGCGCTGCACACTGCCTTCCAGAAGGTACCAGATTCCCAATTCGGCACCGATCTCCTCGGCGCGCTTTGATACGGCTTTGTAGGCAAAGGAGGAATGACGGGAGATGACAAAAAGACCCGGTAACCGTGAAAGCTCCGCAATCAAACCATCGGTGATACCGTCAGCGAAATACTCCTGTTCAGAATCGCTGCTCATATTGGCAAACGGCAGCACTGCCAGTGAGGGTCTGTCATCGATTGGCAGCGGGCCGGTGGATGCTGCATGTCTCACTGGCTGCGCGCGTATATCGGGCGAATCCTGTGCGGGATGCACGGTCTGCAGCGCCCGCCATTCCATGCGGATCGCATAGGCACCCTTGGGCAGTTCGAAGCGAACCGGATCCGTACGGCCCTCGCGTTCATAGTATTCCCGCAACTTGGCGCGCAGCCGCGCCGCCTCGACGCGCACGATGGCGTCGACGGCGGGATCGAAGCTCACATCGCGGTCGAAAACTTCGACTGCGATGGTGTAGCCTTTGAGGCGATCGGCGTGGCCGGTCAGGGTTTCAGTCACGACGAACTTCAGGAAACGCTGCTGCCGTTCCGACTGCGCGAAATATGGACTGGCGAGTAGTCTGTCGAGACAGGTGCGCGCCTTGACGACGTCCGCGTCTGGCAGATCCTCATTCCGACTGCTGCGTGCCATTGTGATTTGCCGCTCTGTCGAGCTAGCGGCGTGATTTCTGTCGACTGCACCGCTGTTGTTTAGGCTGACTTATCTCACATTCATAGGTTCATCGCTACTATTTAACTGAGTTGACCGACGCTTCGCGCGCTTCGGCCAGTGAAGACTTCCGGGTATGAGCCGCCGACCGCTTCTTACCCATGATCTCCAGGCAGAACTCAATGAATGCGCGCACCTTTGCCGCGCGGTACAGCCGCGAGGGATAGATCGCGTAAAGGGGAAAGCGTTCGCCCGACCAATCCGGCAACAGCTCAATCAGCTTGCCACTTTGCAGAAGCTGTTCGCAGCCGATTTCCAGAATCTGGCCGATGCCTGCGCCGGCCTCGCATGCGCCGATCAGCGTTCCAGAGTCCGACACCAGGAGGCGCGCCTTGACCCGCAGCGGCAGCACCTCCTTCTTGCGTCTCATCTCCCAGTCGTATGGGCGCGCGTTGGCCGCATCGTAGAAGTCGATGCAGTCGCGTTGCTCCATCTCCTTGGGGGTGACGCGGCTTGCCGTGGGCTTTGATGTAAGAAGGCGAGGCCACGGTCAGCACCCGCGTATCGATCAGCTTGCGCGCGACGAACGATCCCACCGGCGGCTCGCCGAAGCGCAAGGCGAGGTCAAATCCATCTGCAACCAGATCGCCGACGGAATCCCGCATGGCTCGAGGCGCGAGAGGGCTCGGCTCACTCCGGAGGGGGACAGCCCGAGCGCCTCGGCTGCCCTGGCGATGGTCCCAGCCTCCACCACCGCGAGAAGCACCGTTACACCGGAAAGCAGCTTGTTGTCGATGGCCATGTCAATTCATGCCTTTTAATCACGACTGCGTTTGCATAAACGCTATTTAATCATGAATGTGCCGATGGGATAGTACTGCCAGCATCGCCAGCGACGATTCGCTGAACAGGAGCAGCGCTTATGTTTGCAATTACCGGCATCACCGGACAAGTCGGGGCAGCGGTTGCCCGTAGCCTTGTTTCCGCCGATCAGTCCGTCCGTGCAGTGGTCAGGGATCACAGCAAGGGCGCCGCCTGGGCGCAGTTGGGCTGCGACATCGCCGTCGCCGACCTGTCGGACAGCGAGGCGCTTACAGCAGCCTTGGAGAGCGCGGCAGGAGTCTTCGTGCTCCTGCCTCCCATCTTCGATCCGGCGCCCGGCTTTCCTGAGGCCAGCGGCGTGATTGAGTCAGTGCGCGCGGCTCTTACCCGCGCCAAACCCGAAAAGGTGGTGGCCTTGTCGACCATCGGCGCTGACGCGCCGCATCCGAATCTGCTCAACGCGCTCGGCAGGATGGAGCAAGCCCTCGCCAATTTGCCGATGCCGGTGACGTTCCTGCGTGCGGCCTGGTTCATGGAAAACGCCGCCTGGGACATACCGTCGGCGAAGACAGGTCTGATCCAGAGTTACCTTCAGCCGCTCGACCGGGCCTTCCCGATGGTCTCGACCGACGATGTCGGCGGTGCTGCCGCAGCGCTCCTGCAGGAGCATTGGCAGGGCCGCCGTGTAGTCGAGCTGGAGAGCACGCGGCGCATCTCGCCCAATGCTGTGGCCGCAGCGTTCGCCAAGGCGCTTGGCCATGCAGTGCGTTCCGAGGTGGTGCCGCGCGATCGGTGGGAATCGCTGTTTCGTGCCCAGGGCATGAAGAATCCCACGCCCCGCATGCAGATGATCGACGGATTCAACGCGGGCTGGATCGATTTTCCGGATCACGGCGCACACGCCCGCAAGGGCTCCATCGGCATCGACCAGGCCATCGCCACCCTCATCCAGAGAGAACGCGCGCGGGCGCTGCAAGTGAGGGCCCCGGGCTGGGATTGCAGCTTGCCTGTGTAGAATCCTAAGATCCGCACCAAAGGGCTCCATGGCTGAACCTCGCTACCGCTGGATAATTGTCGCCGCCGGCGCGGTGATGGGCTGCATCGCGCTCGGCGCAATGTTCTCGCTCCCCGTGCTGCTGCGTCCGATTGCAGCCAGCACCGGCTGGTCCACAACCGGCGTGTCGGCCGCCATGACCGTCGGATTTCTTGCAATGGCAGTTGGCAGCGCCGCATGGGGCACTCTGAGCGATCGGATCGGCGCGCGTTGGACCTGCCTGATCGGATCTCTTCTATTGGGCGCCGGCCTCGAACTCGCGAGCATGGCGCCATCGCTGATCGGATTCCAATTTGCGTTCGGGTTGTTGGTGGGCCTGGCGACCTCGGCGATCTTCGCGCCAATCATGGCCTGCGTGACCGGCTGGTTTTCGACGCAGCGCAGCCTGGCGGTATCACTGGTATCAGCGGGTTTCGGTGTCGCACCGCTGACGATGTCGCCGTGGGTCGCCCGGCTTGCGAGCGCGCATGACTGGCGGCAGGTGCTTCAAATCGTGGCGGTGCTGGTGGTGTCCGTACTGGTGCCGGTCTCGCTTTTGGTGCGCCGACCACCGGCTCTCGAGCAAGCCTCCGCACAGGGAGGCGACGCTGCGAGCCCGGAACCCGCGATGCCTATGGGGCAGCTGATCCGATCGCCGCAATTCATGGTGTTGGTGCTCACCAATTTCTTTTGCTGCGCGACGCACTCCGGACCCATCATCCACACGGTGAGCTATGCCGTGACCTGCGGTATCCCGCTGACCACGGCGGTGACCATTTACAGTGTGGAAGGACTCGCGGGTCTCGGCGGGCGCATCGCATTTGGGCTGGCGGGCGACCGGTTCGGTGCGCGTCGCACGCTGGTCGCCGGCCTGTTGATGCAGGCGTTTTTCGCGGCGTCGTATTACTTTGCCAGCTCCTTGGACGTGTTCTACGCGGTGGCTGTGTTGTTCGGATTTACCTACGGTGGCGTGATGCCGCTGTACGCGGTACTGGCGCGCGAGAACTTCCCGCTGCGGATCATGGGAACCGTGATTGGCGGTACGGCGATGGCCGGGAGCCTCGGCATGGCCACCGGCCCGGTGCTCGGCGGGTGGCTCTATGACACCTTTGGCAGCTACGGCTCCCTGTACCTCGTGTCTTGGGGATTCGGGATTATCGCAGTGATGATGGCGATGACGTTCAGGCCGGTGGAGCAAAATCACGACGCCGCAGTAGCTGTGTAAAGACCACACCTTCAGCAGCGCTACGACCTGATGGCGAATATTTCCGCGGCGAACATCTGTGCCGTCAGTCAGAGACCGGTCGTCCTGTTGCCTACCCGTAGCGGGCTACGAAGGCATCGATCGCCGCCACGCACTCGGGCTCATTCAGCAGCGGCGCGTGCCCGCGGTTTGCGACCGTGATGTGCTGCAGTTCGGGTTTCTCGCGCGCCATGCGCGCAACGGTTGCGGCGCTCAGCAGATCGGACAGGCCACCACGTATCACCAGCATCGGAACGCCTTTGATCTGTGCATACAGCGACCACAGATCGGGCGGAGCCGTGACGGGATACCTGAACGCCGCGGCGATCCCCGGATCCATGTCCGGCACGGGCACGCCAGCCGGATTCTCGCGGTAGCCGCGGCGCGCATAGTCGAGCCACTCTGCATCGCTCAGACCAGGCAGCGCAGAACCATAGACGCTCCTGGCCTGTGCCGCCGCCTCCTCCCAGGAGCGTACCGGCGGCAATTTGCCGGCGTATCCGGCGATGCGGCGCAATCCGGCCGGATCGATCTCCGGACCGGCATCATTCAGCACCACGCCCGCAATGCGATCCGGCTGCATCGCCGCCAGCGCCATACCAATGAGCGCACCCAGCGACGTACCCACCACCAGCACGCGCCGCACCGGAAGGGAATCCAGCAGTGACCATGCGTCCTGCACGTAGGTCGGCAACTGATAGTGAGAGGCAACCGGATCCCAGGCCGACAGCCCGCGGCCACGCAGGTCGGCGGCGAGTACCTGGCGCTGTTCGCTCAAATGCGCCGCCAGCGTGACGAAATCGCGGCTGTTGCGGGTCAGGCCCGGAAGGCACAGCACCCGCAGTCCGCCCGCCTGGCGCGCGCCATGCACTGCGCAGTACAGTCGCAGGCCATCGGTACTGTGGTAGAAATGATCAGTGGGGGGCGTGGCGTTCAAGTGGTTTCTTCCGCGTTATCGTTGAGCGATGAATATTGGCACCGAAGCTCGCGCTTGAGCACCTTGCCGTTGGGATTTCGGGGCAGACTGTCGCGCCAGACGATGCCGCTGAGACGCTGCTGCCTGCCGATACGGGCATTGGTCCACGCGATCAGTTCGGCCGCGGTCAGTACCCGGCCAGCCTGCAGCACCACGATGGCCAGCGGGGTTTCGCCCCAGCGCGCGCTCGGCACGCCAATCACGGCGACCTCGGCGAGTGCCGGGTGCGCGCGCATCACGGTCTCGATGTCGGCCGGGTAGATGTTCTGGCCTCCCGAGAGGATCACGTCCTTCTTGCGATCCACGATGTAGAGGAAACCCTCGGCGTCGAGCCGGCCGAGATCCCCGGTGCGCAACCATTGACGGCCATCCGCGTCGATCCACGTGACCTCGCGGCTGGCCTGCTCCAGGCGACGTTTCTGGCGGCCGCGCCGATTTGAATGGTGCGCAGCCCCGTGGGCGAGACTTTGGATCATGGCAACGTCAAGGCGGCCGTTTGCCCTGCGTTGACCTCCTTCAATGCGGCCGATCTGCTTCTCGTCGATGCCTAGGAACATGGCTAGTTGTGCGACCCACTGCTCAAGAAGTGGCTTGCGGTGGACGACGATCAGCGTGCTGCATGCGCGCTTGGCAATGAGGTAAGTTCCGAGCACGGTCTTTCCGATGCCGGGCGGTCCGACGAACACTCCGGTGTCGTGCGCGAGGAGCGCTCGAGCCGCGTCACGCTGCGCGTCGGTCAAGTCGCCGTTGAACTGCATTTCCACGGGCGAACCGAGCTGCCGTTCGTCCTCGATGCTGAGTGCTATTAGGTGCTCGCCGAATAATTGCGTTGCCGCGTTTGCGCAGCCGCGTGGCAGAGAGATGTATTGCGCAAGCTCTTCGGCGCAGGTAATGACCCGTGCAGTGGTCGCCGTGGAGAGGCGCATCCGTTGTTTCTTGTAGAACTCGGGATTCTGGAACGCTGCGAGTCGCTTGAGCTGATTCAGTATGGGAGCGGGAAGGCCGGCCTTCTCGATGTAAAGACGCTGCGCGAGCACGCCTCTTACGACCGACGGCAGCGGGCCGATGATAGTCGGCGAGGACTTCAGTGTTGGCCGCGAGTGCGTCCAAGGAGCCGACTCCACCCGATCATCGAGGATCTCGGCGAACCGAACGCCGATTATCTGGCCGGTGCGCGTGGCTTCATGCGCGATTGTCTCCGCTATGCCGGGTTCGATGCGCTGAACCGACGCGAGGAAGGCCCACTGGTCCGCATAGGGCTCTAAGCACTCATCAACGAAGATACTATTGCCCTGCTGCCTGGGCTCGTATTGAAGCGGCAATGCGATGAGGTTGCCAAATCCTCCCCGTGGCATCGTGTCCTGGTTCGGGAACAGCCGATCATAGGACTTCATGCTCAGCTCGTGTCGCCGCGTCATCGTCTCGGTAATGAGATAACAGCCCATTCGTCTCGCCATGTTTGCGGATACCGGCGCGGCGAAGAAAAACCACGCGTGCGCTCCGTTACCAGAACGGGAGCGCTCGATTGCAGCCGGAACACCAAGAGATCGGCTCGTCGCCGCGAAGGCGCTGACGTCCTCCTCCCACGAACTCTTGTCGAAATCGACCGCCAGGAACCAACACGTCTCGTCCTCGAGCAGCGGATAGCAGCCGATGACGTGCCGGCCCCTCAGGTGATCTATCACGATCTGATCGTCGACGGGGACGAAGGCCTGATTCAGGCAGTCAGCGCACTTGCCTCCAGCCTTGAGCAGGCAAAGCCCTGGCTCCCACTTGTTTGAGCACGCCGGTGCGTAGCCCGGATTGCCCGTTTTCTTGCTCACGAACCGGGTTGGGAAGATGTCTGTCCGACCGCGAAACAGGGAACGGAACAGCCTCACCTTGTCTGCAGGTGCGACCGGCGCGTTGCCTTTGGGCCGCGAGTGAGAGGGGGAGCGATAAGGGGGTCGTGGCTGGGGACGCGGCGAGCTGCGCCTGCAGCGATTCGATCTTTGCCTGTGCCTCTTTGTGCCTGCTCTCAAGTTCCGCGAGTCTCGCCTGCTCGGCGGCAAGTTCCTCAAGGATCAGGTTTCTCGGACGCATCGTGTGCGGATCATATCTTTGGGCCGCGGGATGGCGATGGTGTGGCCGGGGAGCAATCAGGTATCCACGGTGATGTGGCTCCTGTAACCGCAGCAGGTCCATTAATCAGGACCGTCGTGATACGGGAGCCCAGAGGGCGCGCTTGAACAGCGGACGTGCTTGGGCTGGGGCCTGGCGGGATCGGACTCACCGTCACTTGCGATTAATTCATTTAGTGCATATAATTCACTTGGACTTCGGAGCGGGCCCATGAGTATTACTGCAGATCGCGTAGAGCTGAGTGACCACGATGCCGAGCTGCTGGCGCAGGCCAGCCGCTTGCTGAACGAGGCTCTGGACCGATCGGAGGCGCGCAGGATTACGCTTGTCGAAGAGAATGCCGACGGCAGCGACTTCGCCCGTCTCGAGGTCCCACCGGCTACATTGCGATTGCTGTCCCAGATCCTCGCACTCATGGCTCGACAGCAGACTTTCGTCCTCTACCCCGAATCGTCGGAACTGACCACGAAACAGGCGGCCGAAGTGCTCGGCGTATCTCGTCCGTTTCTGATCCGTGTTTTGGAGACTGGCGATGTCCCATTTCGCAAGATAGGCCGGCATCGGCGCGTATTGATGAAAGATGTGTTGACTTACAAGCAATCCATGCAGGTCAAGAGTCGAGCCGCGCTGGATGAACTCGTCAAGCTCAGCGAGGAAATGGGTGCGTACGATCTCTGATGGTTTCCTTCGATCGCTTCACGGTCGTGTTGGACGCCTGCACGATATTTCCGATGTTGCCGCGCGACGTGCTATTGACGCTGGCCGCTCACGAATTCTTTAGTCCGAAGTGGTCGCCGCGCATCCGCGCCGAATGGACACGTAATCTGTTGGCTCGAATGAAGAAGCGTTCGACCGAGAGCGACGCCCAGAAACGAGTCGAGCGTATCGTCGCTGCCATGAACGCGGCATTTCCTGATGCCGAGTCCGACACGGAGCTGGTCGAACCCGAGATTCTTGAGCCGGTAAGTTCCAAAGATCGTCACGTCGTCGTGACAGCGATTGCGACGCACGCAGACGCGATCATCACATTCAATGTGGCCGACTTTGCAGCTGGCCACCTCAAGGAGCACCTGGAACTAGAAGTGATCCATCCGGATGACTTTGTCATGGATCTGGTCGATCTCAACGAGAAGCGCGCCGTGGCTGCTTTCCGCGAACTGCGTGCTCGAAAGAGGAATCCGCCCTGGGAGACGAGCGAGCTGAGCCAGCGCCTTCGGGACGCCGGCCTGGTACATACGTCGCTATGGCTGAACAACCAGGATGTGGCCGCGCTCATTTGAATCGACATGCGCGCAAACCGGCGAAGAGAGGGATTTCCAGTGACAGCTATGCGGATTTCTGGGGATTTCAAGGCTATCTGACCCCTACTACCGGCCCGTACCATGACGGAAAATCTCTTCGACCCTGACAATAACCGATCCAGTGTCCACGTCCAACAACTGACCGCCGCCCTCTATGAATGCCGCCAGCAGCTGTCGAGCTAGATTCTGCGCCAACATGAGCGCTTGCCAGGAGTCGACTCCATGCTGATCGGCAAGATGTTCATACAGGCCTTTCAGTAGGACACCGCATTTCCATTCGTCGTCACCGCATTGAACAGGTCGTCCAACGCCAAGCTCGATCTCGAACTCGTCGCCGCCAGACCGTGTAGCGCGAAAGCGCCTGCTCGCGATCAGGTCGATCGTCACTGCCAAGCACCATCAGAGCTGTCATCAGGGCTCTTCAATTTACCCAAGTTGGATCGTCCCCTCACGATGGGCCTTAGAGACTGACAGATAGATCAAGCGCCGCAGCAGTGATTTGCTAGACACATAACAGCACGGAGTGTCTGTCCGGTTCCCGGTTGCAACTTCCGGCAAATAAGCGCTTGCGAACAAAGACTTGCTAGAAGCAATCCGGCTGGCCTGTTAAATATTATTTCCCGCTCGAGTCGATATTTCACACTACCGATTGATAACGAACGATTAAGTTATTGATTTCATGGTGACCAGGGGTGGAATTGAACCACCGACACGCGGATTTTCAGTCCAAAGCCCAAAGCGGTCTAACAATTTCAGTTCACAGAGATTTTTACGAGAGAAGTGCGGAATATTTTGAACAGTTGCGTAGAGATAAGCCCCTGATTCACTGGGATACGCATCGGGAATATTCCACAGCTGCGCCGCAGAAGCCCGGGACTCCCACTGCCGTCGTTACAGGTGAACGTATCGACACACTTGCATACTTGCCGAAGGTGTCACCGCAGAGTGGCCACTCGCAGTCCACGGGCGACTGCGCGCGAACGGCCCATTTCTGCCACTCAACCAGTGTCCGCTACGGCGCAATTCGATGACACGGTTCATACCGACTGCGCGTCATCCGTCGGGGAGTTTTTCGATCGGCCCAAGATCATTCATCCAGTCGATCATTATGCGAAACGCAAGTCCCATATTGCCCACTTGAACATGGTTCTGCGCTTGCTCTGCGCGCGTGAATAAACGTGCAGTCAGCGAACGCACATGCGTCAGGGTGGCGATCTGGTCGGGCAGCTGGTGCACCGGGATATAGTGATCCTCGGAGCCCGCCATTAGAAGTACGTCCTGCGTCAACCGAGGCGAGCTACTAGCGGTCTCGTATTTCTGATAGTGCTTCATCATGGCATAGCTGGTCCGGGTTCCGGTGTTGTGCATTCCCAATTTCATCATCCAGTCCAGAAGCAGGCTCTTGGCCATTGCATCGGCGAAAAATTTGTCGACCGCGCCCTCGTTGCCAGCGTCGATCCAGCTTAGGATTTCCTTTTGCGCTTGCGGTGGCAAGGGCCGCAAGGCGCACTCGAGCGCATTCGTGCAAATGTCGTAAGCAATCACCCGGCGCACCCTTGGCTCGAAGGCGGCGGCGCGAATGACCAACCCGCCGCCAAGGGAGAAGCCCATCAATGTGACCGCGTCAAGGTGGAAGAAGTCCAGCACCGCTTTGACCGGCTTCTCCCACTCAGGACTCATGGTCAGGTGCGCCAATTCGAGCGCTGCCCCCTGGCCCGGGCCCTCGAACAGGATCGTTTCGTACCCGGCATCGCGAAAGACCAGTGCCGCTGGCAGCCATTCCTCAATATAACTGTCAAACCCCCCGAAAACGACAAGGGTCCCCCTCGGCTTCAGCGGCGTGAGGCGGTAGGCAGGAAGCCAGCCGATCCCAAAGGGAACTCTGCTATAGGCAGACGGCGCAATTTGGAAATGGTCGAGAAGCAGATCAACAAAGCGCTGGCGCGTGGGCAGCTTGCGCGGGTCACTAAAGAGCAAGAAGAACTCGGCGAGACGCAGGTAATAGGCCCCTTTGAGCACCTCGCAACGGGCGAGGGCGGCTTCTCCCAAGCCGAGGATGATTATCGTGAATGTCGGATAATCGTTGACGCCGGCCACCGCGTGGCGCATCTCGGTCAGCATGGAATCGTCGCCGACCCAGCCATAGAAGCGGTTCAGCTGAAAGTTGATGCTGACGTCGCGGTGCAGTTCGTGATACCCGATCGGAAACGAGAACGCGGAGGAAGTAGACGGAGTTAATTTCCGTGCCGTCGTCTTGTCGAATACAGTCGGACTTGGATTCGTCTTTACATCGGTCACGGCATTCATCGCGTTCTCCACCGTGTGCTCAGGGGAATCCGGGGTAGTGGATAGCAAGTCGTCCCTCAAGTACGATCGACTATCCGAGTGTTCCGCGCAGTCGTCTGTTCGCTGCCAGACGTAATACCCGCTTTTAGCCGCGGATGGCCTCCGCAGACGGTCGCGAGCGTCTTGTCTCGAGACGCGCGAAACGGTCCCGCCTTAAAATATGGACTTTGTGTCATCGGACCTCAGATCGGGGAGGTAGTTGCCATCATGATCGACCATACGGGTATTGGTGTGGCGAACGTCACCAGGTCGGCAGCTTTTTACGATGCAGCTCTGGGCGCACTCGGCTTGCGTCGCGTGATGCAGCTTCCCGAGAATGACGGCGCCGATGGCGTGGGCTATGGCGCCGACCATCCTGTCTTCTGGATTGACCGGTTTCACCCACATGGCGTGAAGCAGCATACGGCCTTCGTGGCTAAGAACCGCGCCGAGGTTGACGCTTTCTACGCAGCCGCCCTGAAGGCGGGCGGCGTCGGCAATGGACCACCTAGCCTTCGTAACGTCGCCGATGGTTATCCGCCGCGCTATTACGCGGCCTTTGTGCTCGACCTGGATGGCAACAACATGGAAGCGGTCTTCCGCGAAAACTGAAGCGATGATATGGTACGTGATTGACCCGAAGTCGTTCCTCGATAACGACCGCTTACGGGAACGCCGGCACAACTCTTCCCGTCACGGACTCACGGCCGGCATCGCTTGTGTTTTTGGGCTTCTCAACGGCTACCGTCTGATGCAGATGCGTCCGTCAACAGCGGACAGATGTGGGGGCTTGAGCTGATTCGCTGAAGTTCCAGTGAAACCGACCTCCATTGTTCAGCGTCCTCGCTCGAAGATGGCCGTGTCAAAAGCCGTGATGCACGGATGGGAAAGGACCCACCTGGCGGCAGCGACTTGAACAGGAACGCGGAGGCGAGATAACCGGCGATATTCCACGCAATCACCGTTTATTCCACAATCGATGTGGACACTGTGGCTCTAAATCCTTTGATTTAGTGGTGGCCAGGGGTGGAATTGAACCACCGACACGCGGATTTTCAGTCCGCTGCTCTACCAACTGAGCTACCTGGCCGCCGGGGAAGGGACCCTTGGGGGGCGCGTATTAGACCGGGACGGCGGCGTGACCGTCAACCTTTGCCGCCTGGCCAGCGCCGTTGCTGACTCATTCGCCCTCGTCATTCGCCCTTGTCATTGCTTTGGGGCGCGACAAATTCTCCCGGCTTGGCTGACCCGGTGCCAAAAAAGAACTTCTCCATCTCGGTTTCGAGGAACTTGCGCGACTTCGGATCCACGGGCGTCAGGCGGTATTCGTTGATCAGCATGATCTGGTGTCCGCGCCAGCGCTCCCAGCCCTCCTTGGACACGTTCTCGAAGATGCGCTGGCCGAGCGCACCGGGATACGGAGGCCGGTCAAGGCCCGGTGCCTCGCGCTTGAGTAGCACGCATTGAACGCTTCGGCTCATATCCACCTCCCGGTGCTCACGCCGCCGCTCTGACTGCTTCTATCCCTGCCTCGCGAACGCGATAGGGGCTGCTCGACGGAATCAGCCAGGGCAATGACTCGTTCCCGCGCACGGAGGCCGTGAGTCCAGCGGCCCGCCCGAAGGCGTTCACCGTCGCTAATGGCCGCAATGTCCTTTAATCCCAGATCGATGCCAACGGCTTCCTGCGGCGCGACGTTCTGTTCTGCCTGCATGTTGACCGGCAGGCACAGCCACCAGTCCCCGACCGCATCCTGCGCAAAGCAGCCCGCCTGCCACTTGACGCCATCCAGCCGCTCGCGCTGGAACACCCGCACGCACTTGCCGGCAAAGCGCAGGCATGCGCCCTTACGCTTGAGACTGGCCGCCTTGAAGGGCATCCACCCCAGCGAGCGCATGGCGCCGCGACTCACCCGCCAGCGCAGCTTCACTCGCCTGGCAGCCTGGCGCTTCTGGGCGTAATGGACACAAATTGACCGAATCGTATCGGCGCCGACCCGCTCAAAGTACTGCGAGGCAGCGGCCGTCAGCGAGCACAGGTCAAAGCCGGATAGCCATTTACGCTTGGTGTCCGTGCGCGTCGCGGCCTTGAGGCTCGTCTCGTTACAGTAATTGAACACCTCGTTCACTTCGATGGCAGCCGCGTCTAGCCAGGTATAGGCTTCCGCACGAACCTTCAACCGAAGAGTGCGCGTGAACGAGAGCGGCATCAGCGTATTATCCACCTTCACAGGCGTTCCCGCTCCTCTTCGTTACGCAAGTCGCTGGTGGGTCGCGACGTCCGTGTCGCTTCTTCGAGCACGCCCGGTCGATCACGCCAGCGACGCCAACAGGGCGGCAATCGGAGCTGGAAGTCCGACCCTGGCCGGCTCGCGCGCGTTATACCAGAGCATACCGCCGGCTTCCATCACGCCAGGCGCACTCTGGCAGCGGGCGCACAGCGGGGTGATCTCGAGCTCGAAGTGCGTGAACGCGTGCCGCAGCGGCGGCAGGGCCGCGGCCTCCAGTCGCGCCGCAGGCAGCGCCGTGGCGCAGAACTGCGTGGCGGCCTGGCGGTGCTCGAATTCCGGCGGCGTCCACAGCCCGCCCCAGATACCGCGCGGCGGCCGGCGCTGCAGCAGCACCTGGCCGTCCGGATCCACCGCAAGCAGCATCACCACCCGGCGCAGGGGGCGCGCCCGGCGTGCGCGCGGCACCGGCAATTCGTGAACGCGGCCGGCACGCAGCGCTGCGCAGTCCTGGCGCAGCGGGCAATGCATGCACAACGGATCGCGGCGCGTGCACAGCGTCGCTCCGAAATCCATGATCGCCTGTGTGTAGACGCCGATGTCGGCGTACGGAGTGCATTGGTCCGCCCGCAGCCACAGTTCGCGTTCCGTGGCGCTGTGCCCCACGATCCCGTCGACGGCGAAATAGCGTGCCAGCACGCGTTTGACATTGCCGTCCAGGATGCTCGCACGCCGGCCAAAGGCCAGGGCAACGATCGCCGCCGCGGTGGATCGGCCGATGCCCGGCAACGCGGCGAGTGCCTCGACTTCGCTGGGCAGTTCACCGCAATGTTCGCTCACCACCTGCTGCGCGGCCCGATGCAGGTTGCGCGCGCGCGAGTAATACCCGAGTCCCGACCACAGGTGCAGCACCTCGTCGATGGGCGCGGCGGCCAGCGATGCGAGGTCCGGAAAGCGCTGCATGAAACGCTGGTAATAGCCGATCACGGTGCTGACCTGCGTCTGCTGCAGCATGATCTCCGACACCCAGACGCGATAGGCAGTGCGCTCGCACTGCCAGGGCAGATCGTGGCGTCCGTGCTGCGCATGCCATGCGACCAGGGCGGCGGCGATCGGCGCTTGGGTGCCAGGCGCTTGGCTGCCAGGCGTTTGGGTGGGCGCCGCCATCAGGCCAGCAGCACCGCGACCAGCCGCTGCAGCATCGGCTTGAGGGTATTACGCCGCAGCTTGGGATCACGCGCCACCCGGCAGGCCAGCCCTTCCATCAGGCATTGCAGCAGCTCGGCACGGTCGCGCGCTTCCGCCGGCTTGAGTATTACGCCGCGCGCACGGGCGATGCGGCGCACGACCTGCGCCAGGCCGTCGCCAACGAGGCGATCCTTGTGGCGAACCACGCGCGCAATATCGGGATCGCGCGTGCACTGCGCGGTCAGGTCGAGGAATAGTCCGGCGTTCATCTTCGGATCATCGCCGCGCCGCCAGCACTCGAACAGATCGAGCATCGCGTCGCAGACATCTTCCGGCGAGTTCAGCCGCCCGATCGCACAGGTACCATCGGTCTCCAGATGCCGCTCGATGATGGCGGTAACGATCATCGCCTTGCTGTCGAAGTAGCGATAGATGAGTCCGGCACTGAGCTCAGCGGTCTGCGCGATCTGCGCCATGCTGGCAGCATGAAAGCCGCTCTCGATGAAACATTTCTCGGCCGCGTCCAGGATGCGTTCGCGCTGGCGCGCCGCACGGCTGCTCGCCGGCGCACCGACGGCTGCGACGTTGATGGCCCTGGCGTTACTCATGGGTGACGGTCGGTGGGATGGAGACGGTGGCGGGTCCGGTGACGGTTCCAGGGCTGCGCTCCTGCCAGCCGCCGCCGAGCGCCTTGTACAGGGTGACGCGATTGTTCTGCTGCGCCAGCCTGGTCGCGATCAGGCCCTGCTGGGCAGCGTAGTAGCTGCGCTGCGAGTCCAGCACCGACAGGTAGCTGTCGGTGCCGGATTTATAGCGCTGCTGCGACAGGTCGTAGGAGTGCTTGGATGCCTCCACCAGCGCTTCCTGCGCCTGGCGCTGCCGTTCCAACGTCAGCGTCAGCGCGAGCGCGTCCGCTACTTCGCGAAAGCTCGACTGGATGGCTTTCTCGTATTGTGCCAGCGCGATGTCACGGTCGGTGCGCGCGACCGAGAGATTGCCAATCAGTTCGCCGCCATGGAACAGCGGCAGCGTCGCCTGCGGCAGGAAGGTCCAGCTGCCGGTGCCGGATTTGAACAGACCGGACAGCTCCGGGCTGACCGAGCCGATGGTGCCGGTCAGGCTGATGGTCGGAAAGAACGCGGCCCGGGCGGCGCCGATGTCCGCGCTGGCCGAGCGCAGCAGGTGCTCGGCCTGCAGCACGTCGGGACGGCGCAGCAGCACCGTGGATGGCAGCCCGGGCGGGAGCGCCGCGATACCAATGGTGTCGGCCGCAAAATCCTGCGGCAGCAACCCTGCATCCACCGGCGCCCCCACCAGCAGGCCCAGCATGTCGATGTCCTGCGCAATGTTGCCGTCATAGCGCGCGGCATCGGCGCGCGCCGACTCCACCGTCGTCTGTGCCTGCGCCAGATCGAGTCCGGAGACTGCGCCGATTGCGTGGCGCTTCTGCGTCAGCTCGAAGGAGTCCTCCTGGCTCTTCAATGTCTGCTGCGCCAGGCGCTGCAGCTCGCGGTCCGACGCGAGCGTCAGGTAGGCATTGGCGATCTGCGCGATGAGGCTGAGCTGTGCGCTGCGGCGCGCCTGCTCCTGCGCCAGGTATTGCTCCAATGCGGCATGAGTGAGGCTGCGCACTCGACCGAACAGATCCAGTTCGAACGACGACACACCGACGCCGGCCTGCCAATAGGACTCGGTGACTGAATACGGCAGCCCGGTCTCGACCGCCGGCAGTTTCTCCTTGGTAAAGCTGCCGCTGGCGTCGACGGCGGGCAGCAGGGCGGAGCGCTGCACCCGATACTGCGCGCGCGCCAGCTGGATGTTGAGCACCGCCACGCGCAGATCACGATTATTGGCCAGTGCCAGCGCAATGAGCTGCTGCAGGCGCGCATCGGCAAAGAAATCGCGCCATCCGATGTCCCACGCCGCCACGCCGCGGCTTGACCCCGCGCCAGTCGCCGGCGCGGTGTCGGCTGCACCAGCGGTAGTTGCCGGGATCGGCCATTGCGGTGCCAAGGGTAAAGGCGGGGCGTGGTAGCGCGGCTCCATCGTGCAGGCGCTCAGCAGCCACAGCATCGTTGCCGCCAGGGCCCCGAATTGCGCCATTCGCGTCGCTCTAGGCATGGCGCTACTCCTGACCGTGCACACTGTGAAACAGGCGCTGCACGACGACGAAGAACAGCGGTATGAAGAAAATCCCGAGGAAGGTACCGGCCAGCATGCCGCCAAACACGCCGGTGCCAATCGCACGCTGGGCACCGGCGCCGGCGCCGGTAGCGACCGCCAGCGGCAGCACGCCCAGCCCGAACGCCAGCGACGTCATCAGGATTGGCCGCAGTCGATCGCGCACCGCGTGCAGCGTCGCGGCGATGACCTCCTGGCCGGCCTCGACATACTCCTTGGCGAATTCAACGATCAGGATCGCATTCTTGCTGGCGAGGCCGATCGTGGTCAGCATCGCGACCTGGAAGTAGATGTCGCGTTCCAGGCCGCGCAGTGCCGTGGCCAGCACTGCTCCGATCACGCCGAGCGGCACCGCGAGCAGGATCGCCGTGGGTATGGACCAGCTCTCGTACAGCGCCGCCAGGCACAGGAACACGACGATCAGCGACAGCGAGTAGAGCAGCGGCGTCTGCGCGCCGGCGGCGCGCTCCTGGTAGGACTCGCCGGTCCAATCGACCGAGAACCCTGGCGGCAGCTGCTTCACCAGCTTCTCGATCTCCAGCATGGCTTCGCCGGAGCTGACGCCGGGCGCGGCCTCGCCATTGATGTCCACTGCGGCCTCGCCGTTATAGCGCTCCAGGCGCGGCGAGCCATAACTCCAGTGCGAAGTTGCAAACGAGGCCACCGACACCATGCTGCCGGCGGCGTTACGCACGTACCAGCGACCGAAATCCTCTGGCAGCATACGAAACGGCGCATCCGCCTGTACCATCACATGCTTGACGCGGCCGCGATCGATGAAATCATCGATATAACGCCCCCCCCAGGCGACCGACAGCGTCTCGTTGACGTCACTCATCGACAGCCCCAGCGCGGTGGCCTTCTGCGCATCCAGGTCGAGCCGAAACTGCGGCGCATCTTCCTGGCCATTCGGTCGCACATTGGCAAGCAGCGGGTCCTTGGAGGCCATGAACAGCAGCTGGTTACGCGCCGCGATCAGAGCCGCATGCCCCTGCCCCTGGTCGTCCTTCAGGTACACGTCGAAGCCGGCAGAGTTGCCGAGCTCCGTGATCGGTGGCGGCGCAAATGCAAACGCCTGCGCATCCTTGATCTGCGACAGCGCGCCGTAGGCGCGGCCCTGGATCGCCTGGATGCTGGTCGCTCGCGTGGTGCGCTCGTGCCAGTCCTTCAGCAGCACGAAACCGAGGCCGTCGTTCTGGCCGGAACCGTTGAAGCCGAAGCCGGCCACGGTGAAGATCGAATCCACCGTGTCTTTCTGGCTCAGGAAATAATCCTTCATCTTGTCCAGCGCCGCGACCGTGCGCGCAAGGCTGGCGCCGACCGGCGTCTGCACCAGCGTGAACAGGTAGCCCTGATCCTCATCGGGCAGGTAGGCGGTCGGCAGCCGGAAAAACAGCAGCCCCATCAGCGACGCCAGCACCAGGTAGATGAGCATAAAACGCGCCGGCCGCGTCAGGATCCTGGCGACGATGTCGCGATAGCGGCGGCTGCTGCTATCGAACGCCCGATTGAACCAGTCGAAGAAGGCGCCGCGGGAGCGCTGATCGCCCTTGCTGATCGGCTTCAGCAACGTTGCGCACAGCGCCGGGGTGACGACGATCGCCACGGTCACCGACAGCACCATCGCCGACACGATCGTGATCGAGAACTGCCGGTAGATCACGCCGGATGACCCGGTCAGGAACGCCATCGGTATGAACACGGCGGACAGGACCGTCGCGATGCCGATCAGCGCGCCGGTGATCTGGTCCATCGATCGGCGCGTGGCCTCGACCGGCGACAGTCCCTCGTCGGCCATCAGTCGCTCGACGTTCTCGACCACGACGATCGCATCATCGACCAGCAGGCCGATCGCCAGCACCACGGCAAACATGGTCAGCATGTTGATCGAGTAGCCGGCAATCGACAGCACTGCAAAGGTGCCGAGCAGCACCACCGGCACCGCCACCGTCGGAATCAGCGTAACGCGCAGGTTCTGCAGGAACAGGTACATCACCAGGAACACCAGCAGGATCGCTTCCGCCAACGTCTTGATCACCTCTTCGATCGATTTGCGGACGAACGGCGTCGTGTCGTAGGGGATGCTGCTCTTCAGCCCGGCGGGGAACGTAGGCGAGAGGCGTGCCAGCAGCGCCTGGACGCCGCTGACCGTGCGCAGCGCATTGGCGCCGGTGGCCAGCGTCAGCGCCATGCCGGAAGCGGGCTTGCCGTTGTAGCGCGCGGCGAACCCATAGGAGACCTGCCCGAGTTCCACGCGGGCGACATCGCTCAGGTGCAGCGTCGAGCCGTCGGTATTGCTGCGCAGAGCGATGTTGCTGAATTGCTCGGCCGTGTGCATGCGCCCGAGTGCCGTGACGGTCGCATTGATCTGCTGTCCCGGAACCGACGGCATATCACCCAGCTGGCCGACCGATACCTGAGCATTCTGGGACTGGATGGCGGCGATCACGTCCGCGGCCGTGACCTTATAGGTGTCGAGCTTGCCCGGATCGAGCCAGATGCGCATCGCGTACTTGCCGCCGAACAGCTGCACGCTGCCGACACCCTCGACGCGGCTCATCGGATCGACGATGTTCGTGGCCAGGAAGTCGGCAATATCGCCCTCGCTCATCTTGCCGTCATCGGAGGTGAAGCCGACCGCCAGCAGGAACGCGTTGTTACTCTTGCTGACCGAGATACCCTGCTGCTGCACGATCTGCGGCAGCAGCGGCACTGCCTGCTGCAGCTTGTTCTGCGCCTGCACCTGCGCGATGTCGGGATTGGTGCCGCTGGCAAAGGTCAGCTGGATCGTGACATTGCCGTTGTTGTCGCTGGTCGAGACCATGTAGATCAGGTGATCCAGGCCGGTCAGGTTCTGCTCGATGATCTGCGTCACTGATTCCTCGGCGGTCTGCGCGGAGGCGCCGGGGTACGACGCATTGATCGCCACCGACGGCGGCGCGATGTTCGGATAGCGCGAGATCGGCAGTCGCGTAATCGAGACGATGCCGAACAGCATGATGATGATCGCAATCACCCAGGCAAAGATCGGTCGGTCGATGAAGAAACGTGACATGCGTTGCCCCGCCTACTTGCCGGCGCTGCCGGCCGCGGCGTCCGCTGCCGCCGCAGTCGCGCCCTGGGCCGACGGCGTGGCGTCCACGGTCTTGACTGCCATGCCGGGTTTGACTTTCTGCAGCCCCTCGACGATCACGCGATCTCCGGCAGCCAGTCCTGCCTCGACCAGCCATTGATCACCCACAGTGCGTGACACCTGCAATTCGTGCAGCTCGACCTTGCCGTCCGCACCCACCACCAGCGCGGTGGCAGCCCCTTTGGCGTCGCGCGTCACGGCGCGTTGCGGCACCAGCAGGCCCTGTGGCCTGATGCCCTCGCCGACCACGGCGCGCACGTACATGCCGGGCATCAGCAGCGCATTGGGATTGGCGACGACAACGCGTAACAAAAAATTGCCGGTAGTGGGATCCACCGTCACATCGGAGAACTGCAGCTTGCCCTCGGTGGCATAAGGAGTGCCGGTTTCCAGCACGATCCTGGTGGGCGCACCGGCCGCGCCGGCCTGCACGCGGCCGGCGTCGATATCCTGCTTCAGCTGCAGCCATTCGCTGCTCGATTGATTGACATCCACGTAGATGGGGTCGAGCTGCTGCACCGTCGCCAGTGCCTCTGCCTGCTGTGCGGTGACCAGCGCACCCTGGGTGATGCTGGATTTGCCTATGCGACCGCTGATCGGCGCGACGATATGCGCATAGCCGAGATTGACCGCGCTGCTGTCGACTGCGGCCTGGGCTGCCGCGACATCGGCTTTCGCCTGGGCCAGCGCGGCGATCGCGTTGTCGTTGTCCTGCGCGCTGACGGCGTCGATCTTGATCATCTCGGCCGCGCGACCGGCGGTCAGCTGCGCCGCTACCTCGGTCGCCCGCGCTTTCTGCAGCGTCGCGCGCGCGCTGTTGAGCTGCGCGCGATAGATGGCATCGTCAAGTTCATACAGCGGCTGACCCGCCTTGACGCTGGCCCCTTCGGTAAACAGTCGCTGCTTGACGATGCCGCTGACCTGCGGCCGCACCTCGGCGACCAGGTAGGCACTGACGCGCCCGGGAAGATCGCGCGTCAGCGCGACGCTCTGCGGCTTGAGCGTCACGACAGCCACCTCCGGCGTCATGCCGCCGGGCATCGGCCCTCTCGATCCGCCGCAGCCGCTCGCTAGCGCAGCCGCGGCCACGACGGCACCCAGGTACAGGCAACGGATAGTCTGGTAGACAGGCATGTAACACCTTGCAGGCACGGCGGGATCAATGATCGGCGTACTTCGGCGTGGCCCTTAGACCCCGTCCAGCTAAGTAAATGAGCGTTCATTCTAGTGGCCGACGCGCGGCCGCGCAACGCGTCAGCCCGGGGCTGCGGCGCCGAATTGCTGCAGCATCCATCCGATCAGGAGGCGCACCGCAGGGCGATCGGCATCGTCAGGCCTGGTCACCAGATAGTAGCTCTCGCCGGTGGCCAGCTCGGCGTCGAACAGCTTGGTCAGCGAGCCGGCCGAAAACCTCGACGCTGCCAGTGGCGTGGATACCAGCGCGATGCCGACGCCCTGCTCGGCCGCGTGCACCACCGCCGACATGGTGTCGAAGCGTATCAGCTGCTTGGGGCGCAATGGATCGACGCCGGTCATAGCCGCCCAGCGGTCCCATAGGTCGGGTCGATGGTTGTGCGCGATCAGCGGCTCCTGCGCCAGATCGGACACCGTGCGAATGCTCGAATGGCGCAGCAATTCAGGCGAGCAGGCCGGCACGTAAGTCTGCGTGAACAGCCGCGTTGCCTGAACGTCGTCCCAGTCACCGGTGCCGACGACGATCGAGACGTCCGAGTCGCTGGCGTGATTTTCATTCGGCGTGATGTCAGTCGCGATCTGGATGTCGATGTCGCCGTGCACGGCGCTGAAGCTCGCCAATCGCGGCAACAGCAGCTCGCTGGCAAAGAATGGTGGCACCTGCAACCGCACCACCGCGCGGCTGAAGCGCACACGCAGCTGCTCGGTGACGGACTCGAGCCGCGAGAACACCGAATCGATGTGTTCCAGGTAATGCGCGCCGGCCTCGGTCAACGCCAGTGACCGCGGCCCGCGCTCAAACAGCGCCAGACCCAGTTCCCCTTCCAGCACTTTGATCTGGTGACTGATCGCCGAGGCGGTCACACACAACTTGTCAGCGGCAGCCTTGAAGCTGCCTAGCTTGGCTGCAATTTGAAAAGTCTTCAGAAACCGTAGTGATGGCGTGCGCATATCCTTCAAAGAGCAATCCGCTGCCTGATATGAGCAAGTGACGTGCCAATGGCTCACATCCCATTCTACGGGGCAATTGTGACGTGCCTAACACTCTCGAGCGCGTGGCGCCGATATTCGCTGCACCAGCGGAAGAAGCTTGCACCGTGATTGAGCGCCGCCGCCTCGGGAGCGGGCACAGCAGATACCGGGGAACTTGCGGGTACATCGCGAGTCCATGTTCCTTATGGTCTCAAGAATCTACCCGCTGCTATTCGCCGCCGCCGTGGCGCTCGGCGATGCAACTGCCGCACGCGCCGCCGATCCTGCCCCGTTCGATCTCGCCGGCCCGATCATCGACGTCACAGTCACCCGCAGCGGCTCGACGCTGCCCGTGTCCCAGGTGCCCAATCTTGCGGCCGGCGACCGCCTGTGGATCAAGGCTGATCTGCCCGCCACGCAATCGGCGCACTACATCATGGTGGCTGCGTTCCTGAGGGGAGCGACCAATCCGCCGCCCAGCAGCTGGTTCTTTCTGTGCCAGACCTGGAGTCGCGGCTGCGCGCAGGATGGCCTGACGCTGACCGTGCCGAACGACGCCCAGCAGCTGTTGCTATTCCTCGCGCCGGCGACCGGTGGCGATTTCAAGACGCTGGTTAACGCAGTACGTGGCCGTCCCGGCGCTTTCGTGCGCGCCTCGCAGGACCTGAACCAGGCGACGCTCGATCGTGCGCGCCTCGAAGCCTATCTGTCGGCGGTGCGCGCACTCGACCAGGGCGATCGCGGGGCGCTCAAGGACTCGGTGCCTTTGCTGGCGCGCAGCCTTGCGATCAAGGTGGATGAGAAGTGCCTGGAGCGAATTGCCGAGGTGCAGGCTCCGTGCCTGATGCAGGGCCAGAATTCGCTGATCCTGAATGACGGGCACAGCACCTCGATCGTCGAGGCGCTCACCTCCGGGCCCGCAAGCGACCTGGTGATGGAGGCCAGTTTTACCCCGCAGCTCAACTACGGCTACTACAGTCCCTACATCGCGTCAGTGCTCGACATTGCGCGCATCCTGGATTCGTTCCACACCGCGCAGTATCAGTACATTCCGGCGCTGGCGTCGCAGCAGGGCAACCGCCTGGCGTTGTCGCTCAACACGCCACCATCGTTCAACAATCCCAAATCTGTGCTGGTGGTCGCGCTGCCGGCGATCGAGCAGCCGCAGCTGCCACCGCTGCATGCGGTGGATCCGATGGCAAGCTACTGCGTCCGCAGGACGCCGCTGGTGCTGCCGCTGTATGGCGCGCCACTGGCGTTCTCCACCGCCTACGCGCACGACATGACGCTGAGCCTGACTGCCAAGGATGGCAGCGTCATCGACGTGGCGGCGCACGCGGATGCGCGCCTTGGCGGTTTCGTGATCGACAGCGCCGGGCTGATGGGTGCGTCGGTAAACGACGCGACGCGTGGCGCGCTGCACGGCTACTGGGGCTTTGACCGCTACGACGGCCCCGGCTTCCAGCTGGTGAGTGCGACGGCACAAAAATGGCAGCTGGCCGCCGCCGATCAGGGCGCGCTGATCATTGGCCGGGAGGACACGATTCGACTGCAGGCTGGCAGCGTCGCTTGCCTCGCCGGCGTCACGCTCAAGGATGCAGCAGGTCGGGAACTGCCGGCCGAATGGACCGTCGTGGGCACCGACGCGGTGGACATCAAACTGGCGATGCAGCAGGCGAAGCCCGGCACGTTCACGCTGCTGCTGTCGCAATACGGCGCTGCACAGCCGCAGTCCATCGCGCTGCATGGCTTTTCCGAAGCGGCACGCCTGGACAGTTTCACGCTGCATGCGGGCGATGCCCAGGGCACGCTCAAGGGCACGCGACTGGATGAGGTCGCGAGCCTGGCGCTCAATGGGATCGAATTCACACCGGGGAAGCTCGCGTCCAGTCAGGGCATCGATCAGTTGCCGATGCTCGCAGCCGACAGCGCGGGCAGCGCAGCGCTCAGGCCCGGCGACAGTGCCGGCGCCAGGATCGCGCTCAAGGACGGGCGCGTGCTGGATCTGACCACCGTGGTGGACGCGCCACGCCCGCGAGTTCTCCTGATCGGCAAGAGCGCGCAGCCGTCGAGCGGCAGTGGCGCCAGCGGCGGCGTCAGCAACATCCAGCTGGCCAGCGCGGACGAACTGCCGCAGGACGCAAGGCTGACATTTTCAGTGCACGCACAGACGCCGGCTGCATTTACTTCTGACGCGAAGATCGAGGTGGCGGCGGTCAACCAATCGTCGTCCGTCATGCTCGGCTTTGACAATGGTGCCCTCACGCTGCTGGACGCACAGGTCGCGGTCGCGACCTTGGACCCGGGGCGGGCGTTCGGCCCCTCGGCGTTCGGGCCGCTGCAGTTTCGGATCATCACGCGCGATGCAGTGGGCGACTGGCAGCCGTTGGCGACACTGGTACGCCTGCCATCCCTGAGCGACCTGAGGTGTCCGGCGACCCGTGAACTCGCCTGCAGGCTGTCGGGCGCCAATCTGTTCCTGGTCGACTCGGTGTCCAGCGACCCGCAATTCGATCATGCGATACAGGTGCCCGAGGGATTCACCGGCAACGCGCTGCCGGTGCCGCGTCCGATCGATGGCCAGCTGTATATCAGGCTGCGTGACGACCCTTCGGTGGTGAACGCGACGACACTGCTGGCACAACAGCTGCCGCCGTCGGCGGATGAAATCGCGCGCGCCGCCGCCCGCCACGCCGCCGCCACGTCCGAGGACTCACTGGTCGGCGACCCGGCAGCGGTGCCGGGGTCGTCCGCGGTGCTGCCGCCGCACTAGGCGCCGCGCGGTGGCAGCGCCTTAGCCGTGAGGCGAAATTGCGCGGTCCAACATCACGATGCAGCACGCGCTGCACGCGTATTGAAGGAACTGAATCGGCCAGTATCCCTGCACCACGGAGATGACCTGGGCGGCCGCAAATACGCACAGCAGCAGCACCGCGCCGGCGCGCTGTGTCGCGCGCGAGATCAACAATAGCGCACCGGCAATCTCCGCAGCAGCCAACGGGCGGATATCGTGGCCGCCTTCATGGCCCAGCAGCAGCGCCTGCACGCTCGCGACCACAATCAACGTCACGAAACTCCAGCGATAAAGCCCGAGTATGCGACCTGCGTTCATGGCGCGGGGTCTGGCAGCAGGAAACTGCGCCGGGCGGCGTCCAGCGCCAGGCGCTCGGGACGATACCAGCGCGCCAGTGCCGTCTTATCCATCAGATCGGCGTTGGCACGCGCGAAGGCGTCGAAATCGGCCGTGTCGGCGCGCGCCATACGTTCGGCGATCAGCGCCAGGAAGGCGATGGTCACGGTCTGGTGAAACGCCTCCGGCCTTCCGGCCCTGGCCGCCATCGTGCGCAGCGCCTGTGAGTAGTGGTGCGCGGTTTCGGAAAAATTGTGCCGGCGCAGCATCTCGAATCCCATGCGCATATGCTCGCGATGCGGGAACGCGGCAGAGTCGATTTCTCCGCGCAGGAATGCAGCCAGCTCTGCGGCGGGCTCAGTCATCGGCGGCCTCAGTCATCGGCGGGCTCGTGAAGCTTGTGGGCATCCCTGGCAGTCAGATCCAGGCCGTAGACGCTCCTCAGCGCCTTGATCTGCCTGAGCGTCGCTGCCGAGAACGGCGCCTTGCCCTCGAAGGCGTGCAGCACGATGCCCTCGAGCAGGTCGCCGAGCGGCATCTCCAGCTCGGTCGCCAGTGCTTTCAGCACCTTCAACAGCCGTGATTCCAGGCGCACCCCGGTCTGGGTACGGGTAACCTGCTTCATGGTTACATTGTTACCATGTTACCAGCCTACCGGTCAAGGCCGGCGTCGCTGGCGGCGCAACCTTCAGGTGACCAGGTGCTGCGGCTTTCCGGCGACAAAGGCCTCGACGTTGTCGATCAGCTGATCGGCCAGGAACTGCATCGCGCCCTCACTGGCCCAGGCCACGTGCGGCGTGAGAATGAAATTGGGCAGCCGCAGCTCGAGCAGCGGATTGCCGTTCTTCGGCGGCTCTTTGGTCAGCACATCGAAACCCGCGCCGGCGATCAGTCCCTGCGTCAGCGCCTCGACCAGCGCCTGCTCATCCACCAGCCCGCCGCGCGAGGTGTTGATCAGTATGGCGGTGCGCTTCATCCTGCGCAGTTCGCGGATACCGATAATGTTGCGCGTGTCGGGCGTCAATGGGGCATGCAGCGAGATCACGTCGCTCTGCGCCAACACCTCATCCAGCGGCGTGAACTCCACGTCCGGCATTTTCGGCGGAGCATGATCGGCGAACAGCACCTTCATGCCAAAGCCGCGGGCGATGTTCGCTGTGGCCTGGCCAAGGGCGCCCTCGCCGATGATCCCGAGGGTGGCGCCGAACATGTCGCGGATCGGGTGATCAAAAAAGCAGAACTGGTCGACCTTCTGCCATTTGCCGTTGGCGACGTCCTCGCGATACGCGAACAGGTTGCGCCGCAGCGCCAGGATCAGCGCGAAGGCATGTTCCGGAACGGTATGCACCGCGTAGTTGCGGATATTCGACACCGCGATACCGTGTGACTTGCAGTAGTCGACGTCGATGACGTCGTAGCCGGTGGCCGCGACCGCGATCATCTTGAGTTGCGGCAGCCGCTGCAGCGTCGCCGCCCGCAGCGGCACCTTGTTGCTGATCGCGATCGTGGCATCGTGCAGTTTGGACACCAAGTCGCTGGCGTCGCTGGCCGGGTATTCGTGCCAGCTATGCGCAAATGCCGGCCGCCGGACCTCGGCCAGCAGGCTGGCACGATCTAGAAACACGATCGAATGCACGCACGCTCCCTGGGGCAGCTTTAGCCCTGGATCGAACCGGTCGAATGCGACGCGAGGAACTGCTCTTCCTTGCTGACCTTCTTCTTGGGGATCGGGTCGTGCGAGCGCCAGTAGTTGGAGGCTGCGCCAACGCCGCTGCCGGGAGCGACCTTGATGCCGACATCCAGCATCGCCATCTCGGCCCCGGCAATGGCACCCATCAGCATCAGTTCATTCAGATCGCCCAGGTGCCCGACGCGAAACACCTTTCCGGCGACCTTCGAAAGCCCCGCTCCGAGCGCCAGGTTATAGCGGCGAAACGCCACGTCAATCACGTGTGCGGCGTTGAAACCCTCCGGCACCACGATCGCGCTCACCGTGTCCGAATACCATTTAGGCGCCTTGGCGCACAGCTTGAGTTTCCAGCCCTCGGTGACCGCCGCACGCACGCCTTCAGCCAGGTAGGTATGGCGGAAGAAGATGTTCTCCAGGCCCTCCTCGTCGATGATGTTGAGCGCTTCGCGCAGCCCGTACAGCATCGGCAATGCCGGCGTGTAGGGAAAATAGCCGCTCGCATTGGCCTTGATCATGTCGGCCAGATCGAAGTAGCAGCGCTTGGACTTCGCCGTCTTCATCGCGGCCAGCGCCTTCTGGCTCACGCCCAGGAACGACAGGCCGGCCGGCAGCATGAAACCCTTCTGCGATCCGCTCACCGTCATGTCCACACCCCATTCCTCCATCCGAAAATCGAGGCTTCCGAGCGAACTGACGGTATCCACGAATAGCAGTGCCGGATGCCTGGCCGCATCCAGCGCCTTGCGCACGCCGGCGATGTCGCTGGTCACACCGGTGGAGGTTTCATTGTGGCAGGCGAGGACCGCCTTGATCTTGTGCTCCTTGTCGGCCTTCAATATCTGCTCGTACCGATCGAGCGGAACGCCCTCGCCCCACTCGACTTCCAGTGCCTCGACGTCGAAGCCCAGCCGCTGCGCCATGTCGATCCACAGGTAGCAGAACTGCCCGAAGTTCGAGGCCAGCACCTTGTCGCCGGGCGACAGCGTATTGGTCAGCGCGGCCTCCCAGGATCCGGTGCCGGAGGACGGGAAGATGAACACCTGGCCGGTCTTGGTCTTGAATACCTTCTTCAGGTCCTGCAACAGGCTGCTCGAGAGCTCCGGGAACCTGGAAGAGCGATGGTCTTCCATCGCCACCATCATTGCCCGCTGCACCCGGTCGGGAACGTTGGTAGGCCCAGGAACGAACAGAAAATTACGGCCTGGTATTCGGGTTCCCATCACAGCTCTCCTCTGGATCACAATGCTGACCGGGCATTCTACCCGTGGCACGCGCCTGCGAGTGCGCCAATTCTGGCACGATGAGCGTCCATGTGCGGTGTTAGGATCTGCTTATGGGCGCTCGCGCGCAGGCCGTTGCCACGATCAGGATCGACGAACCGCAGGTACGCGTGACCGAGTACTGTTTTGCGCCGGGCGCCGAGACCGGCTGGCATCGGCACGAGCACGACTATGTGGTAGTGCCGCTGCTCGACGGCCAGCTGCTGCTCGAACGCCCCGACGGCACATCGCAGGTCGCCGAGTTGTGCAAGCACCTGCCGTACGCCCGGCTGGCGGGAGTGGAACACAATGTCGTCAATGCCAACGCATTCGATTTCTCGTTCCTGGAAATCGAGCTGCTGCGCTGAGCGCGGTTGAGCGCCGCCTACCGACGCTGACCGCTACCCATAGCGCGCTGAAACCACGATTCGACCACGACCTAACCACGATGGGCACATTGCGCTTCGATGGCCTCGATTACCTCGATGGCCTCGCCTCCGATCCGGGCGCGCTCGGCTGGATGCGGGGCAGTCCGCCGGCGCCCGAGCGGCGTATTCGCTTCACCGATGACCGGATGCTCGACTTCCCGCAGATTCGCTGGGTGCTGTCGCATCTGCGCGAGCTGCTGCCGACGGTCAACGTATGGCGTGGCAGCGGCCCGGTGCGCGCGCTGGCCTCCGACACCACCTCGCGGCAGGACGAGATCGATCAACTGCCCTTCGACAGCCTGGACGGACGTGCCTGCCGTTGGGGCGGGTCGCTGCCGGACACCTATACCGATGGCATCGTGGTGCTGCACCGCGGCCGTATTGTCCACCAACGATACTTTGGCGCGCTCGAGCCGCAGCGACCTCATGCCTGCTTCTCGATCACCAAGTCCTATGCGGCCACGGTCGCGGCCACTCTGGTGTACGAGCGGGTGCTGGACGATGCACGCACGGTACCGCACTACCTGCCTGAGATGGCCGGCACCGCCTACGCCGACGCGACGCTGCGCGAGCTGCTCGACATGCAGATCGGCGTCTCGCATTCGGAGCGCTATAGCGATCCGGGTACGCAGTTCTGGACCTACGCGCGCGCCGCCGGCTTCTGTCCGTGGCCGCCGGGCGAGAGCGTGGCGGCCGGATTGCACGAGTTCCTGGTGACGCTGCGCAAGGACGGTGCGCATGGCCAGGCCTTCAACTACAAATCCGTCAACACCGAGGTGCTGTGCTGGGTCATGCAGCGCGCCACCGGTGTGCCGCTGGCCGAGCTGCTGTCGCAGCGCCTGTGGTCGCAGCTCGGCTGTGAGGAGGATGCGTACATCAGCGTCGATCCGCTCGGCGTCGCGATGGGCGGTGCCGGCATGGCCGCGACGCTGCGCGACCTGGCGCGATTCGGTGAGCTGCTGCGATGCGACGGCGCGCTCGAGAACCGACAGGTGATACCGGCCGCGGTGATTGCCGACATCCGGCGCGGCGCCGATGCGGCGAAGTTTGCCAAGGCCGGCTATGCGCTGTTGCCCGGCTACTCGTACCGCAACATGTGGTGGATCACCCATAACGAGCACGGCGCGTTCGAGGCGCGCGGCATCCATGGCCAGCGCCTGTACATTGCACCGGCGGCGCAGATGGTCGTGGCGCGCTTCGCCTCGCACCCGATCGCCAGCAGCGCGGCCAACGATCCGATCACGATGCCGGCCCTGATCGCGCTTGGACGATTCCTGGCCAGCCGGTAACGGCGATGCGTATTCCATTTTCCGGTTCTGCAATGGAGTCGACATGACCAAGCACCCGTCGTTCTGGATGACCCTGCTCGTGCTGGCGGCCTCCGGCGCCCACGCCGACACGGTCGTGGTCACCGCCGATCGGATGCTGGACGTGGTGAACGGCCGCGTGGTCGAGCGGCCGCAGATCACGATCACCGACGGACGCATCAGCGCGGTGGCCGCCCAGGGTGCGGCCATCGATCCCGGCGTACGCCGTGTCGAGCTGCCGGGCATGACACTGCTGCCAGGCCTGATCGACATGCACGTGCATCTCACGCACGACCCGAAATTCAGCGGCTACCGCTCGCTGCAGTTCACCGACAATTTCTGGACCGTGGTCGGCGTCGCGAATGCGAAGCGCACGCTGGAGGCGGGCTTCACCACAGTGCGCAATGTCGGATCGCGCAATTTTGACGATGTCGCCCTGAAGCAGGGCATCGAACAGGGATACATCACGGGACCGCGGATAGTCCCGGCGACCTATGCCATAGGCGCGACCGGCGGACATTGTGACGACCTGAGATTCCCACCATCGATCAGCACGCCGACCACCTCGATTGCGAACGGCCCGGAGGAGCTGCGCGCGATGGTGCGCAAACTGCGCAAGTATGGCGCCGAGGTCATCAAATTCTGCGGCACCGGCGGTGTGCTGTCCAAGACCGACGCCGCAGGAGCACAGCAGTACAACCTCGCGGAAATGCAGGCGATCGTCGATGAAGCCCACATGCTCGGACTCAGGGTGGCGGTGCATGCGCACGGCACCACCGGCATCAAGGATGCGATTCGCGCCGGCGTTGACACGGTTGAACACGCGAGCCTTGCCGACGAGGAAGCCTTTGCGCTCGCGAAGCAGCACGGCACCTACTTTTCGATGGACATCTATGATGATGACTACATCCTGGCCGAGGGCGAGAAGAACGGCCTGTTCGCCGAGTCGATGGCAAAAGAGCGCGCGCTGGGTCTGAAGCAGCGTGAAACATTCCGCGCCGCACTCAAGGCCGGGGTCAGGATGGTGTTTGGCACGGACGGCGGCGTGTATCCGAATGGCTATAACGCCAGGCAGTTCGTGACCATGGTGACCTGGGGCATGTCGCCGATGCAGTCGATCCAGGCGGCGACCGTCACGGCGGCGGAAGCGCTCGGGCGCTCGGGCGACGTTGGCGCCATCGCGGTGGGTCGCTACGGCGACCTGATCGCGGTGGCCGGCGATCCGCTCGCTGATGTCAGCATCCTGCAGTCGGTGGCGTTCGTGATGAAAGGCGGCGAAGTGGTCAAGAGCGATATGGCCAGGCGTTAGCCCGGTGCACCCGCCTGCGCCGCGTACAGCCTGCGCACGCTATCCATGGTATCGGCCGCCTCGACCGTCTTGTCGTCGCGATAGCGCTTGACGCGCGCCAGCCGCAACGCCAGTCCGCCCGGATAGCGAGTGCTGGCCTGCAGATCGCTGAAGGCGATTTCGACCACCAGCTCCGGGCGCACATGCACCGTCCACCGGTCACGATGCGTTTCGCGCGCCAGCAGCGCCCTGGTCTGCCACTCGAGCATCACATCGGTGAGCCCTTTGAAGGTCTTGCCGAGCATCACGAAGTTGCCGCTCGACGGTTCCAGGGCGCCCAGGTGCAGGTTGGAGAGTTTGCCGACGCGCCGGCCGTGGCCCCATTCGGCCGCCAGCACGACCAGATCGAGCGTGTGCGCGTGCTTGATCTTCAGCCAGCGCGCATCCCGATTGCCGGCCTCATAGGGCGCATCCAGCGACTTGGCCATGACGCCTTCATGTCCGGCCGCGAGCGCGGCCTGGTAAAACGTATGTGCCGCGCCTGGTGCCGAGGTGACGATGCGCGGCATCCGCAGCTCGGCGGGGACGGCGGCGGACAGCGCCGCGAAGCGCTCGCGCGTGGGATGATCGGCGATGCTGCGGCCGTCGACATACAGGCAGTCAAAGAAAAAGGCGCTCATCGGCAGCTCGCGCCGCACCTGATCCACATCCAGTTTGCGCCCGAAGCGGCGCATCGTGACCTGGAACGGATGCGGCCGGCCTGATGCGCTGAGCGCGATCGCCTCACCGTCCAGCACCAGTTCGCGGCCGCGGAGGCTGCGCACCTGATCGACGATTTCGGGCAACGCAGCGCCGACCTGGTTCAAAGTACGCGTGTAGATGCGCACGTCGTCGGCACGCTTGTGGGCCTGGATGCGTGCGCCGTCCATCTTCCACTCGAAGGCGACATCGCCGTGCAGCGCCTGCAATGCCTCGGCGACATCGGCCGCCGTCTGCGCCAGCATTGGCGCGACCGGCGCGAACAAGTGCAGTTGGAACTTCTCCAGAGCGCCGGCTCCCTGCCCCAGTGCAGCGCGCGCGACCTCTCCCAGGCTGCCGGCATACATCGCGGCGCGCCTGACCTGCGACGCCGGCAGATCCGCAGCTGCGGCGATGGCGTCGACCATGACGCCGGCGAGCGCGCCCTGGCGCAGCTCACCGAGCAGGAGATCAACCAGGAACTGCTGTTCCGCGGCGGTCGCTCGCACAAACAGCGCCCGCAGCGCCTGCTCGCGCCGGGCGGCAGAGCCGGCGCCGTGATCGGCGGCGATTGCGGTGAGGTCGCGGTTGACCTCGGCGATCGACAGCGTGGACTCGCCCGCGCTGCTATTGCCGGCGGCGGCCCGCAAGAGCGCCGCGCCGATGCCGCTGCGCCCCTGCGGTGTCTGTCCCGACAGGTAATGCACGGCGACGTCAACGTCCTCGGCGGCCAGCGCGCGCAGCAACGCCGCCAGTTCGCGCACCTTGCCGAGGCGTGCCGCAGTCGCCACGACGCGCTGCGACACGGCGACCAGGTCAGCGAGCAGGCTCAGATCCGTTACGCTCCCGGCGCGCGGTACTTGACCTTCTTTCCCAGCGCCCGGTCGGTGTCCTCGACCGTGAGCAGCTCGGTCACCCGGGTCCGGGCCAGGCCGGTCGCCGATACCGACACGGACAGCGCCGTCGCACTGACGGCGTCGGGTAGATCGGCGATCATGATGAGGTCACGGTCGCCGAACGCAAAGTAAAACGCTTCGACCTTGCCGCCGACGCTCTTGACGAGCTTCGTGACCGCTTGCTTGCGGCCGGACGCCTTGTCCTTCTTCAGGCCGCGCAGGCCCTCGGCCGTGTAGGCCGCCTCGATCAGGAATTTGGCCATGCTCCCCTCCTTAGATAGTTAGATATCTCGCCATTCTAAGCCAATCCGGCGTTGTGGTGGCTGCACGTTGGAGTTCCTGGGCTTTGGCTTGTATCATTTCACATGATCTGGGACGGCATCACGCGGCGTGAATTCATCGACGGCTTCGCCTGCGCCGTGCTTGCCGGCATCGCCAGCCCGGCCGCCACTCGCGCGCAGGACGCTGGCGCACAGGCTGGTCCCGCGGCCTATCCGCCCGGGCGCACCGGCTATGTGGGCAGCCGCCCGGCCGATTTCGCGATCGCACACGGCGTACGCGACGGGCGTCGCTACCGCATCGACACGCAGCCGATTGCCGAGCGCTATGACATCGTCATCATCGGCGCCGGCATCGGCGGCCTGGCCAGTGCGCACTACCTGCATAGGCTGCGCCCAAAGGCGCGCATCCTGATACTCGACAACCACGATGAATTCGGCGGTCACGCGCGCCGCAACGAGTTCAACATCGATGGTCGATTCCGGCTCGGCTATGGTGGCAGCGAGGCGATGGATTCTCCGCGACTGCGCTGGACCGGTGTTGCGCGCGACTGTGTCGCATCGCTGGGCGTGTCGCTCGATCGCTTCCAGCAGGCCTTTCAGGTCGATCTGTATCCGGGCATGGGGCTGTCCTCGGGGCTGTTCTTTCCGCACGAGATCCATGGCGTGGACCGGCTGGTCACCGGCGATCCGGTGCGCTCAGTTCCGACCGACGTGCCGGCGGCGCGGCATAACGCGCGGGCTGCTGCGGCTTTCATTGGCGACTGTCCGCTGAACGAGTCGCAGAAAGCTCAACTGATTGCGCTATATACCAACCAGCGCGACGTTCTGGCGGGGCTCAGTCGCGCCGAGAAGCTCCAGCTGCTCAGGAAGACATCCTATAACGATTACCTGAGCCGCTACTTTGGACTCGACCCGCAGTGCCTCGCGATGTTCGGCGGGCGCACGTTCGATCTGTTTGCGTGCAAGACCGATGCTGTTCCCGCGCTCGATGCGTGGCTGTGCCAGTACCCGGGTTTCCAGGCCATCGGCCTGCCGCTGCCCAGGGAGGCGGCCGAATTAGATGAGCCCTATATCTGCCATTTCCCGGATGGCAATGCCTCGCTGGCGCGCCTGTTTGTCCGGCAACTGATCCCCGGTGTCGCACCAGGTCACAGCATGGACGACATCGTCACGGCGGCATTCGACTATGGCCGCCTCGACCAGCCGGACCAGCCGGTACGCCTGCGGCTCTCCTCGACCGTGGTCCGGCTGTCCAACAGCCGCTCCGGCGTGGACTTACTCTATGCCCAGGGCGAGCGCGTGACGCGTATCTTTGCCAGCCAGGCCATCTATGCAGGCTATTCGGCGATGCTGCCCTACGTTTGCGACGATTTCGGCGCCACGCAACGCATCGCGGTATCACACCAGGTGCGAGCGCCGATGGCCTACGTCAATGTCGCGCTGCGCAACTGGCACGCCTGGGTCAAGCTGGGCGTGCATTACGTCAATAACCCATCTGGTTTTTACAGCAATATAAAGCTCGACTATCCGGTGAACCTGGGCGATTACCGCTGTGCGATGCACCCGGACGAACCGATGATCCTGCACATGGTGCATGTGTCGTGGCCCGATGGGCCAGTGACCGACCTGCGCAGCACCTGGCGTGCCGGACGCGCTTTGCTGTACGCGCGCAGCTTCGAGGACTTTGAAGCGCGCGCGCGCGATGAGTTGACGCGCATCCTCGGACCCGGCGGCTTCGATGCCGATCGGGACATTGCTGCCATCACGGTCAATCGATGGGGCCACGGCTATGCGTACGAGCCGGTCTCGCTGTTCGACCCGGAGCCGGATCGCGATCCCGGGATTGCGAGCGCGCGCCTGGGCCGCATTCACTTTGCCGGTACCGACGCCGCGTGGATGGCCTATGCCGACCGCGCCATCGATAGCGCGCACCAGGTCGCAGGCGAAATCGCAGGCTAGCGGTTGGACGCAGAGCGCGTGTCGTTTGGTCAGTCGCGATCCGGAGCGCCCAAGGGAAACAGTTTGCGGTACGGTCGCGCCTCATCGACTGTTCGGGTGACTGACGGTCTGGCGAGCAGACGTGCCCGGTAGTTGCGAACGCCCGGATATCGATCGCCGATCGGATGCACCCAATCCGCATAGAACAACGCGGGCGCGGCCGCGCAATCGCCCAACGTAAAATCGTCGCCTGTCGCCCACGATTGATGGGCAACTTGCTGTTCCAGCCAGCCATAGGCGCTGTCGAGCAGCGTCGTCGCCCCGGCGACGCCCCTGGCGTCGCGCTCACCCTCCGGTCGCATGCGATCCGACACCAGGGTCTGCATCGGGGTCATGACATAGTTGTCAAAAAAGCGATCCATGAAGCGCGCCTTGAGTGCCGCATCGACAGCGTCGGGGATCAGGCGAATGGTTCCGGGGGCGCGAAGCATCAGATACTCAACGATGATGCTGGATTCGATGACCGTCGTATCGCCATCCGTCAGAACAGGAAATTTCCTGAGCGGCCAGAGCGCTTCCAGTTCGGCGAGCGCTGCCGTATCGGCAACCATCCGATAGCGGAACGGTGTGCCCGCCTCATAAAGAGCGATCAGCACCTTCCAGCTATAGGAAGAGAACGGGTGCGCGAACAGGGTTAGCGACATTCTGGAAGTGGTAAAGTACCAAGGGCCGGATAGCACAGTCTATCCGACCGCGGCGCTAGAGTCGCAGTCTTCGTGATCCGAGAAGATGAAACATGTCCAGCGTCAATAATTCCAGCAGCTTCAGGCTCGGCACCCGCATGGTGAAGCGTCTGGGCTATGGCGCCATGCAGCTGGCGGGGCCTGGTGTATTTGGGCCGCCCAAGGACCATCAGGCGGCGCTGACCGTACTGCGCGAAGCGGCTGCCAGCGGCGTAAATCACATCGACACGGCCGACTTCTACGGCCCGCACGTCACCAACCAGATCATCCGCGAGGCGCTGCAACCTTATTCCGGTGATCTTGTCATCGTCACGAAGCTCGGCGCCCGGCGTGGCGAGGATGGATCATGGACCCCGGGCTTCTCGCGCGAGGAGCTGACCCAGGCGGTGCACGACAATCTGCGACATCTGGGCCTGGAAGTGCTCGAGGTGGTCAATCTGCGCAGCATGTTCGACGTGCATCACCCCGCCGAGGGCTCGATTGAGGCGCCACTCACGGTACTGGCTGAGCTGCAGCGACAGGGCCTGGTACGTCATATCGGGCTGAGCAATGTGACTCCCGCGCAGATTGCGGAGGGACGCCGGATCTGCGAGATCGTCTGTGTGCAGAATCACTACAATCTGGTGCATCGGGCCGACGACACCCTGATCGACGAACTGGCCCGCCAGGGCATTGCGTACGTGCCGTTCTTTCCGCTCGGCGGCTTCACGCCGCTGCAGTCATCTACATTGTCGGCTGTCGCCGGCCGGCTCGGCGCCACGCCAATGCAGGTCGCGCTCGCCTGGCTGCTGCACCGCGCTCCCAACATTCTCCTTATCCCCGGAACCTCGTCCGTCGTTCACCTGCGCGAGAACCTGGCTGCCGGCCGGTTGACACTCTCGCGGCAGACCCTGGCGGAACTGGATGCGATGCGCGCATGAGCCCGACGCCTCATCGCATTGTGTTTGGCGCAGATCGGCGGCCGCATCGATCAATCCAATGACTGCGGCTCGTATATCGTCCGGCTCGAAGGAGATGGCACTATGAACAAGCATTTGCTTAACCGACGTCAATTTGCTGCGCGTTGTGCGGCCTTCGGTTTATCGATCCCCGCTGTAAGTGCAGTGATTGCGGCGCAAGCAGCGGTGCAGGTTCCGGTTACTGACGCGTCGTCGAAGCCTGCTGCGCGCAGCGTAAAGCTTCCAGACGGCACTACCGTCCCGGCGCTCGGTCAAGGCTGCTGGCACCTCGGTCAGGGACGGCATCCGACGGCTGTCGAGGACGAGGCGCTGCGCACGGGCATCTCGCTCGGAATGACGTTGATCGATACGTCGGGAAACTACGGCAACGGCCGCTCCGAGCAATTCATTAATCACGTGATTGCCGGCCAGCGCGACCGCATATTCCTGGTCTCCAAGGTGGAGGGGGATCAAGTGTCGGGCGATGGCATCGCGCGCGCTTGCGCGGCGAGCCTCGCCCGTCTCGGCAGCGAGTATCTGGATCTCTATTTGCTGCATTGGCCAGTTCCCAGCGCGCAATTTGCCGGCGTGGTGTCGGCATTCGAACAACTACGCGCGGCGGCGAAGATTCGCGCTTGGGGCGTATCCAATTTCAACGTTGGCCAGATGGAAGATCTCTTCCGCGTTCCAGACGGCCATCACTGTGCCACCAATCAGGTCCCCTACAGTCTCAACAACCGTGGCATTGAGCGCGATGTCTTGCCGTGGTGCACGCAGCACAAGCTGCCGGTCATGGCGTATTCTCCGCTCGGCGGCGACAATAACCTCGTAGTCGCTGACCGCACACTGGCGCAGATCGGCACTATCCATGGTTGCTCCGCCGCCGCGGTCGCGCTGGCCTGGGTGATACGCAGCGGCAGCGTTATTGCAATTCCCGAATCCGGCTCTCCGGCGCACGTCCAGGAAAACGCTGCGGCGCTGTCGATAGCCCTCACGCCGCAGGACCTTCAGACTTTGAATACAGCGTTTCCCGGACCATTCGGCGCAACCTAGCGGGGAGCGCGTAACTTGCGCCAATCATCGACGGCTTGCGGGATCTTTGCGCCTGCCAATGTCTGCTGGCGGCCAGAAGTCTGCAGCGAGTTCGCATATTGAAATGACGACTTCGACAATAGCAGGCGCAAGATGGCTGGTACTTCTGTACATTCTAGTGCTGTGCCAAGCCTGCAGCCTGAGCGACCACCGGGTTGGTCAGTCCAATCTGGGAAAGCCTTCCAGCTTTGCAGAAATGGAAAAGTCGCTCGACCTACCCGGGCCGATCGAGGTGCAGACCATCAACAGTGCCGATTGGACGGTGCCACTCGCGGGCCTGCTGAATCTGAAAAGCGCGGCAGCACGAGAGGCGCATCTGACTGATCATCCTGAGCCAATTCACATATTCGCGCATGTCGTACGTCACCCGCAATTCGGCACGTATCTGGTTGACACCGGTGTTTCACAACAGTTGATGGACGATCCGAGCGGCCACGGCGTGTCCTGGGTGGTTCGTACAGTCATGCCGTTGGACAAGATTGAGATGAGAAACAGCACCGCGCAAATCCTTGCGCGCATTCCGGACGGAGTTCAGGGTGTTTTCTTTACTCACCTGCATGTCGATCACATTTCGGGGATGCCGGACATTCCGCGTGCCGTGCCGCTGTATGTGGGCCGCGGCGAATCGACTCAGACCTCCTTGCTGAACGCTTTTGTTCGAGGCACCACTACGAAGTTGCTCGAAGGAAAGGCGGATCTGCAGGAATGGTCGTTCCGGCCTGATGAGGGGCACAAAGGTCTTGTCGTCGGGGATGTCGTGGATATATTCGGCGATGCGTCCGCTTTTGCCATCAGCGTGCCAGGCCACACGCCGGGCAGCACGGCCTATGTTCTGCGCACCCCTAGGGGTCCAATTTTACTCACCGGCGACACCTGCCATACCCGTTGGGGTTGGGAACACAGCGTGGAACCAGGAAGTTACACGGCTGACCAACCGACGAACCGGAAGAGCTTGCTGCTGCTCGAGGAGCTGGTGCGGCGTCATCCCGCTATGGACGTGCGGCCGGGGCACCAATACTAGATACCGTCGGATTGAGGAGCGACCTTATGCAGACGATTCTGGGAGCGGGCGGCGCAATTGGAACGGAATTGGTCAAAGAGCTCGCCCGGACACGCCATTCGGTACGCCTCGTTAGCCGCAACCCCAAACCGACCCAAGGGGCGACTCAAACCATCTCCGCGGACATCTCCGATCTGGATCAAACGATTCGGGCGGTGTCCGGCTCGAGCATCGTGTACTTGCTGGTCGGCCTGAAGTACGACCTCAGAGTTTGGCGCGAGCTGTGGCCTCGAATCATGAGCAACGCCATTGAGGCTTGCAAGCGCGCCAACGCAAAGCTGATTTTCTTCGACAACGTCTACATGTACGGAAAGGTCAGCGGACCTATGACGGAGGAGACCCCGTTTAATCCATGCAGCAGGAAAGGGCAGGTTCGCGCACAGATAGCGACTACACTGCTCAATGAAATGAAGGCCGGAAGGCTCAGCGCACTGATTGCACGCTCAGCGGATTTCTACGGGCCGGATGCCAGAACTAGCGTCGCGAATATCCTGGTCTTTGAGAAATTCGCCAAAGCGGCGACAGCCTCGTGGCTAGTGAACGATTCGCTTCCGCACTCGTATACCTTCACTCCGGATGCCGCAAGGAGCCTGACAATGTTGGCGACCAGCGAATCGGCTTGGAATCAGACTTGGCATGTACCCACGACAGCCAATCCACCGATCGGAAAGCAATTCATTGAAATGGCAGCAAAAGAATTCGGAGTTGAGCCGAAGTACCGCGTTCTTGGCCGCCCGCTTATCAAGCTTGCTGGTTTATTCGACCAAAATACTCGGGAGTCGTACGAGATGCTATATCAGTACGATTCGATGTATCTCTTCGAATCGGCCAAGTTCTCGAAGGCCTTCAGCTTCGAAGCTACTTCCTATGCCGAGGGAGTGCGGCGCGTCGCTGCTACGTACATGTCGGCGATTGCCTGATCGTCGCCAAATCTGACCAGGTATGGGCTGTTACTGGGCCACGCCAGCTTCGGGGGCGCCCGCTACCATTTCCATGTCCATTCCGCCCCATTTCTCCTGCTCGTTCGGATAGACGTGAGTCATCCAATTGAAGACCAGCGGGATCCACAATCCATGCGCAGCGCGGCACGCCTCTTCGGTGTGGATACTGCCCTGCGGCCCAAAACGCGCGTTCGCACCGAACTGCTCGCTTGCGGGCAACGTTCCCGGGCCGCCGCAAAAGTCCACATGTCGATGCCATGTTGCGATGCTCAACGGAGCAATTGCATTTAATTGCTGTGGCGAAGCATCAGCCGGGGCGGTGTACATCACGCCGACTGCTTTCAACCCTTCCTCAGTGCGCTTGTAGAGAATCGACCCCGGTCGGCTGTAGTCAACGTGCTGCTGCTCCCTACGCCGATAGCGGTAGTTGGTATAGTGGATTTCTTCTCCCATCCGGCCGCTAGGGTAAAAAGGCTTATAGCCGTCGCGCACCGCCGTCCTAACGTCGCTGTAATGGGACAGCACTGTGTCCGCAGCAGCGAGGATCTGCATGGCGCGTGCTGCGTCACCGGGCGCCGGATCGCCCTTGAGCGACATCTGCATGTGCCTACCCATTTTCATTGACGGCACTGAGGTGTCGTCCGTTTTCCCGCTGTAGTGGCTCAGCAGGCGCTCCCACAGAGGAAACTCCTGCGCTGAAGCGACGTTGGCACAGCCGGTCAACATCGCAACTAGCAATGCATTTCGGATCATCCGAACTGGTCCTGACCCT
>Ga0302324_100002025_pt1 | contig 47891 bp, 36 predicted proteins | sample Palsa_T0_1_FD_201949 | JGI IMG/M metagenome (GOLD analysis project Ga0302324, IMG submission 201949) | Peat permafrost microbial communities from Stordalen Mire near Abisko, Sweden - Palsa_T0_1 | ecosystem: Environmental > Terrestrial > Soil > Palsa > Peat permafrost | place: Sweden: Abisko...
GCGCAATCCCTGAATCTGATTGTCCGCTGCGACGGCGATCCGCGCGGATTGGTCAGCCCCGTTCGCGCGCGGATTCTTTCTATCGACCAAGACCAGCCGGTCACCAACGTCCGAACCATGGAAGAGCATCTGGCCAACTCCATTGTGAAAAATCGCTTGACCACATTTCTGCTCGCGGCATTCTCCTTGGTGGCGATGGTGGTGGCGACGGTGGGACTCTATGGCTTGGTTGCCTATTCGGTTGCGCAGCGCACCCAGGAACTGGGCGTGCGGCTGGCGCTGGGCGCCGCGCCCGAAAAACTCATGGGCTCCGTGGTGGGCCATGGACTGCGTTTGGCTGTCGCCGGCGTCCTGCTGGGCACGGTCGCTTCCTTAATTACCACTCGGGCGCTGCGGAGCCTGCTCTATGAAGTCGGCGCCACCGATGCCTGGACGTTTCTCGCGTCGGCCTTGTTTTTCACGCTGGTCGCGCTGGCCGCCACGTACATCCCGGCGCGTCGCGTCGCCCGGTTGGATCCGTCGGAGGCTCTGCGTCACGACTAAAATTCGAGCTTAGCCATGAGTTGGTTTAGATTTGATTCCTCAGTGGCCTTCTGCTTCTTCAAATCGCTCTCGCGATCGCGCAACACCGCAAGCTGGCTTTCCTTGGCCGCCAACTGACGCGCGTAGTTCTGCACCTGATCCTGCTGCCCGCTCACTCGGTTCAAACTCTCGATATTCTGGCGGATCCTGGTTTCATCGGCGCCTGCGCCGGTAATATCGGATGCGACTTGCCGAATCTGAGCGTCGAGATCGGCGATGCGAGCCTTGAGGTCGAGAATCTGTTGAAGCGCGCGGCGGCCCGCCTCCGAGATCGCCTTATTTTGGGCATAGGCAGCCAGCACATCGGGAGTCAAGCTGGATACGGACGTGGTGGTATCGTATACGCGCTCTTCCACCACTGGGAATTTCTCTGTCGCCCCCGACCCAAGCTTCACTTCGAACCGATAGGCATTCGCGGTGGTCTCCGTAGGCTTCTGGTTTTGGACGTTGTATTCTGGCCGCTTGCCTTGCTCGATGATCAGCGTTTTCGCCTTCTGATCCGCATTGTGGATGGTGTACGTCTTGGTCTCTTCCGCGGCCGTCTTCGCAGTGAGGAAACCTCGATTGACGTGAATCTCGCGCACGGTCGTCCGGTTCGAATCGAATTGCGTGGTGACGCGCGTCCCCAGATCCACCGCATAGCTGATCAGCCGTTTGTCGCCCGCCTTAAGCGTGGCCATCAAAGCTTCGCCGGCGTAACTGGGGCCGTCGAAGACCGTGATCGGCCCGCCATCCAGCGTCTTGCCGGTGGAGTTGGTGAGTTCCGTGGCGTTCATGGGATGCTCGCCGTAGCTTTCCGAGTAAATCAGCAGCCTGCGCGAACCAATCGCTTGTTGCAAGAACGGCAGCATGACTGACTCTTCTTTCTTAACTGTCACCGGATTGGCAAATCGGTATTCGAAAAGTTCGCCCAGATCCTCCGATACAACGTCCATGGTCACGTTGCTGGGACTGACACCGATGTTTTCGCCCGCCTGGCCGGTCCTTGCGAGAGATCCCATGCTCCGAGCTTGCACGCGGCTAGGCGCACCGGCCGGTGGCGGTGACGGCATTGCTCCAGTGCCCAGGGCGCCGGAATAAACCACCGGACCGGCCGCGCGATCCTCCGGCAACTCCACCGTCTGGCGCGGCACGTACTTCGGCTCGTAAAGCTTGCTGATAAATGAAATCGGACGCCCGGAGACCACTGCCAGCCGGACGTTCGTCCAATCCTGGCCGGTGGTGTTGTCGATGATCGCCCAACCTTCCAAGGTCGGCTCGGCCTTCTCGCCGAAAATGAGCCGATAGCTGGATTTCCAAACCGGCGTTGGAATCATGTAATTGGCGGCGATCTGGCGATCCTTGGCGTCGGAGGAATCGATGTAGATGCTGCGGGTCTGCTGCGAGCGCGATTGGTTCACCATCGCCAGATAGTCTTTCACCTGCGCCTGCAGCTTGGCGTCGCCGAATCGGATGGCGCCCGCGGCCCCGAGATCGAAGCTCCGCAAGTCGCCCGAATCGAGCAAAAGAACCAGTTGCTCGCGCTCGGCGCGCTTGTCGTCGCCGGCCACTAGTCTTCCGCTGACGATGGTGCCATCCACTGTCTCCGCGCCAAATTTAATTTCGACTTTGGCGCCCTTCATCTGGTCAAGAAGTAACGCCAGAGAAGCTTGCTTCTCCAACTGGAATGGAAAATCCGCGAGCTTTTCGTCCAGCGGTTGGCTCGAATCGTAGCGCAGGCCGGTAACCTTGCCGCCGTTTCGATCTTCCACCGTCAGCGACTTCAGCACGTCGTTCATATCCGACGCCTTGAAGTCCAGACGCGCGGATTCGCCCGGCCGCAGCGCGCCGGCGCGCTCGAAATAACCGACGCCGCTCTTGTAGAGAATCACTTCGCGGACCGGAAGATCGGCCGCGAATGCGCCTGCGGCAAGCGCACCGGCCAAGAGAAACGATGGTTTCATAGATGCCTCACCAGAGAGATGTCTTTCGAAGCCCGATCCTTTCAGGCGTGGACGGCTTATTCGCCCATTACCTTGATAATGACGCGTTTCGGGCGCTGCCCGTCGAATTCCGCGTAATAGACCTGCTGCCAAGGCCCGAAATCCAGCTTCCCATCCGTCACAGGAACGATCACCTGATGGTGAACCAGCAGGCTCTTCAGGTGCGAATCGCCGTTCGTCTCGCCGGTGCGGTGATGGCGGTAATTCTCGCGAAAAGGCGCCAGTTTTTCCAGCCACTCGTCGATGTCCGCCAGCAGTCCGTCTTCGGCGTCGTTGACCCAAACGCCCGCCGTAATGTGCATGGCCGAAACCAGAATCATGCCGTCGCGGATTCCGCTCTTTTCGAGAGCGGAGTTCACCTGCTCGGTAATGTTGATGTACTCGCGATGCTTTTTGGTGTTGAAAACGAGATGTTCGGTGTGAAAGCGCATACGTGTCGATGATAACGGACGCGGCGCGCGCCGCTTCCAGGAACGCGATATGCTGGGGGAGGTGCACACCCCCGGTTGAAATCTCAAATCGTCTGCGTTTCGCTGGCGATTGGTCTCGTTCTGGCGCAAGAAAGTCCGCCCGGCCCGCGGACGCAAAACAATCAAGAACAGAATCTGGACTCCACGGACGAACCACAACCGTCCGAGCTGCCCGATTCCGGACCGTCCATCCTGAGCCGCGACAATGGCGCGACGGTGCAGCCCGTCGGAAAACTTCTGGACCTCCGATTTTACGCCGACATTACTGGCGTGTACGATTCGGGCCTCACGCCCGTGGAGGTGAACGCGCAGGCTTCTTCCACCAACGCGGCCGGCTACGGCGTGGAAGCCGGCTTCGGACTGGTCGGCTCGCGAAAGTGGGAGCACGATCAGCTCAGCGTGGAGTATCGAGGCCGCTTTCGAGAATACGCCAACGACACGCTTCTCAACGGCACCGACCAGTTTCTGAAGCTGGGTTACCGTCACGACTTCCAGCGACACCTCGCGCTCAACTTGAAGGAAACCGCGGGCACGACGACGCTGGCCAACGGCGAGTTCGCGTATCTGCCGCTCACGAATGCGGACCTGTTCGCACTGCCCTCCAACGAGCTGTTCGATAACCGCACCAATTACCTGGAATCGCAGGCCGACCTGACGTGGGACAAAACCGCGCAGCTGTCGTTCGAGGCCGGCGGCGAAGGATTTGTCGTGCGCAGAGATTCGCTGGCCCTGGCCGGCTTGAACGGCTACACCGCGCACGCCAACGTCGTCTACCGGCTCACTCGCCACCAGACCATTTCGGCCGGTTTCAAATACACGTCCTTCGATTTCGAACGGATTTTCGGAGGCGCGGCGCTGGAAACCGCGGCCATCGAGTATGCTGTCGAGCTGGGCCGCCACTTGGACCTCGCGCTCGAGGCCGGAGGCAGCCGCGTGGACGCGCGAGGATTGACCGTGGCGCCGATCGATCCGGCCATCGCCGCCATTATCGGCGAGAGCGTTGCCACAGTAACCTTCTCTCGAGTGCTCTACGTCCCGGAGCTGCAGTTCCAATTGGTGCGGCGGTTCCGCCGGTCTTCCTTGCGTCTGGGATTTTCCGACGGCGTCTCGCCGGGGAACGGCGTCTATCTTACTTCGCGCCTAACCTCGGCCACTTTGGGATATTCTTATATTGGTTATCGTCGGCTGACCTTGGCAGCCAACGGCGGTTACAGTCAACTATCCACGATCGGCCAAACATTGGGAAGATACTCGAACCTCGAAGCCGGCGGCGCCATGACTTATCGAATTGCCGGAGACACGCACTTGGAGATCCGCTACGATTTTCGCCACTACACCACACAAAATTCGTTTTACAAAATGGACTCGAACCGGGTTAGCCTAGGCCTCGCTTACAGCCCCGGAGACACGCCGCTCTCCATCTGGTAAGCGTGGCTACCGCGAGAATTCTTCTAGTGGAAGACGAGCCGCCGCTCTTGCAGCTTGTTCAAAAATATTTGGAGCGGCAAGGTTTCGAGGTCGATCCGCACTCTTCCTCGATCTCCGCGCTGCGCAGCCTGGAACAGGCGCCCGGCCGCTACGACCTGGTGATGGCCGACCTCGGGCTTTCGGATATTCGCGGCGATGAGTTGCTCATGAAGATGCTGGAAATCCAGCCGGGACTTTTGGGTTTGATCTGCAGCGGGTCGGAATTCTTCGTGTCCAAATTACCGCCCTCGCTTCAGGACCGTGTCGCCTTTCTCCAGAAGCCGTTTGTGCCGAAGGAGCTGGCGGAGACGATTCAGCGCTTGCTCGCTCAGCGAAACTCCAGCGCGTGATGCAGCTTCTCGGAGAAATCCTCGCCGGATTCGGTCCACAATCGGCGCGTCTCCACCGGCAAAGTGTCGTCTCCATCGTGCACCAGCTTGAGCAGGCTTTTGATGTTGGATTGGATAATCCGCGCGCTGTTCGGGATATCGGGCCGCGGCAGAAAATTGGCGTCGATGCCGAAGTCGATTCCCAAATCGCCGTCATTCTCGTGTTGAAACTCGGGGCCGAAGCAGCACAGCGCGACCCGAGTCGGCGCCAGTTTCCACTCGACTTCGAATTGCCACAGGTCCCACCAGGTTTCCAGCCGATAGCAGCAATCCGGGTTGGCGAAATCCTTGGCCGCCGCGAGAACCTCGTCGATCTGGACGGGCGGCGGAAACGGCGCCTCCAGCACGATGGGCTCGCTATAATCCACCGCGAGCACTTTGAAGGTTGACGCCTGGCTCGCCAAGCGCGAGAACGGAAACAGCCTCACCAACTTTTCGTAGTGCTTGAGCATGTTCTGCTCGTTGAAGTTGCGCAGCCAGTACGAGAGATAGAGTTGGTCCGCCATAGTTCGGTTTATCTGTTACCATCGTACTGACTTTCTTGCTGAAATCTCCGCTGCTCGCAATTTTCCTGATCGTTTCCGTCGACGTATTGGGACTCACCATCATCCTGCCGCTGCTCCCGTTTTATGCCGAGAAACTGGGCGCGACACCCGCCGTGGTGGGCTTGCTAGTATCCACCTACGCGCTCTGCCAGTTGATCGCCGGACCAATCCTGGGCCGGATGTCGGATCGTACCGGGCGCCGGCCGCTCCTGCTGGTCAGCCAACTCGGCACGTTCATCGGTTTTCTGATTCTGGCTTACTCGAAGGTCTTGTGGCTCGTTTTTCTTTCGCGCGTGATCGACGGGGCGACGGCGGGCAACCTTTCGCTCGCGCAAGCCTACATCTCGGACGTCACCGAGCCGGAGAATCGCGCTAAATCGTTCGCGCTGATCGGCATCGCCTTCGGTATGGGATTCCTCGCCGGCCCCGCCATCTCCGGCTTTCTCTCGCAATACAGCTACCAATATCCGATCTTCGCCGCGGCCGCGCTATCCGCCACCAGCATTCTTTGCACTTACTTTCTTCTGCCGTCGTCGATACCGGCGCGAACCTCCGAAGACGGCGGCCCGGCGCGCAGGTTCACGGTGCTGGACTGGGGCAGCTATCTCCGCTATTTCCGTACTCCGGGCATCGCGCCTCTGCTGTGGCAGTTCCTGGCGTTCGCGTTGACGTTCTCGCTCTTCATGACCGGCTTTCCTCTTTTCGCGGAAAGGCGCTTCGTCTGGCAAGGTCACCCGTTCGGTCCGAAACAGGTCGGATATGTTTACGCCTACCTCGGCTTTCTGGGCGTGATTCTGCAAGGCGGACTCATGGGAAGACTGGTAAAGATGTTCGGCGAAATCAACCTGGTGCGCGCGGGATTCTTTTTCGCCATGGTCGGTCTGGCCGTGCTCGGATTTACGTATGGAATTCCGCTGCTGCTGGTGGTTAGCGCGGCCGCCTCTTTGGGGACGGGCATGAATCGCCCCGCCTTGACGAGCCTGATTACTCAGAGAGCGGCGCGCTCCGAACAAGGCGTCGTCTTGGGACTGACGCAATCCCTAAATTCGATTTCTCAGATTTGCGCCCCGGCATTGGCGGGGCTGCTGATCGACCATTCCCTGTTGGCAACCTGGGCGCTGGTGGCGGCTGTTATCAGCGGCGCGGCGCTGTTTCTGTAGAGGGCTTATTTGTCCGTGAGCGCGGCAACGCCGGGCAATTCGATGCCCGACAGGAATTCGAGCGACGCGCCCCCGCCGGTGGAAATATGCGAAATCTTGTCGGCCACGCCCGCCGATTTGATGGCCTTCTCGGAGTCGCCGCCGCCGACCACCGACACGGCGCCCGATGCAGCCACGGCTTTTGCCAGCGCAACCGTTCCGAGATCGAACGGGGGAATTTCGAACACGCCCATCGGTCCGTTCCAGATGATGGTCTTGGCCTTCGCGATCACCGCGCAGTAACTATCAATCGTCTTGGGACCGATGTCGACGCCCATACTGCCGTCCGGGATCTTGGTCGCGACGTGATGCTCCGCGCCGTGCTTGAGTTCGCCGGCCACCACGTGATCTTCGGGTAACATCAGCTTGTCGCCGGCGCGCGCGAGTAAGTCCTTGGCAAGGTCCACTTTGTCGTCTTCCACCAGCGACTTACCCACCGGCTCGCCTTGCGCTTTCAAAAACGTGTAAGCCATCGCACCGCCGACTAACAGACGATCGACAATCTTCAGTAGATTTTCTATAACTTCGATCTTGTCGGAAACCTTGGCGCCTCCGAGAATCGCCACGCTCGGGTGATCGGGATGCTGCGTGACCTTAGTAAGATACTCGAGCTCCTTATCCATCAGGAATCCGGCTGCGGCTTGCGAAACAAACCGAGTCATTCCCACGGTGGACGCATGCGCGCGGTGCGCCGACCCGAAGGCGTCATTGACGTAAACATCGCAGAGCGCCGCCAGCTTCTTGGAGAAATCCGGATCGTTTTTCTCCTCTTCGGCGTGAAAGCGCAGATTCTCGAGCAGCAGCACGTTTCCCGGCGCGGGACGCATCTTTTCCACGTCGGGGCCGACGCAGTCCAGCGCCATCGCCACCGGCCGTCCGAGTAACGCGCTCAACCGCGCGCTAACCGGCTTCAGACTCATTTCCGGATTCGGCTTACCCTTGGGACGCCCCAAATGGCTGGCCAGAATCACGCCGGCGCCCTGCTCCAGCACATACCGGATTGTCGGCAACGAAGCTTTAATCCGCTTGTCGCTGGTAATTTCCTTTCCGCCGGGAGCAAGTGGAACGTTGAAGTCCACGCGGATAAATACTGTTTTGTTTTTCAACGCTAATTCGCGAACGGATAGTTTTGGCATTCTAGATTGTAGGGCGCTATACGGGGCTCGCACCGAATTGTGCGATCCAGTGGAGCTTTTTCTCTTTCAGAAGATCATTTACTGAATCCCTCGAAAGGCGGTGGCCGCAAGCTGTTTCGCATGATCTCGAATATCTGCCGGCCAGGACGCCGTCATCTCGTTAAAGCGAGCTTCATTCGAGGCGAACAACGCGCGCAGTGCCTCCTCGAAGCCCGGTTCATCTCCCGCCAAGGCAGTCATGAAGCGATAGGCTGCTTCCTGCGCCTCGCGAACGCGATCCCGAGTCGCGTTCACCTTCCTTGCCTCGTCCACCAGTTTCCGCAGCGTTACCGAAGCGCCACCCGGTTGGCGGTTCAAATAATCCCAATGCCTCGGCAGCAGGGTCACCTCCCGGGCCACCACTCCCAACTTCGGACGGCCAGGGCCACGCGGCGCTCCAGTTACGGGGCCTGGTGTATGCTCCTGCATGTCTAGAAGCCGGCGGCTCATCTCGTCGAGCGTTCCGCGATAGTCAACATCAATCACTTGACCGCTCGAGTCGGCGAAGATGAGCACTGGTTCCGATACGCCCCGGTCGATCGCTTCTTTCGCCTTCAAGGCGACCAGGTGCAAATCGCCGGACGCGATCCTTCGAAACCCCTGAAAAACAGTGCATTGTGTATCGTGAGCAATCAACAATCGGCGAATCCTTACTGGGAAGATAACACCCGGATGTAATAGTATTACCCGGATATAATCACCAAGTCAAGCCGCCTCATTTTCCACGATTCGATGCTTTGGGCCGCCGCACTGTTTTCGATTCGATCAGCCGATGGCTGGCGCTGGAGTCGAGGTCCAGACCATAAATCTTCTTCAGTTCCCGAATGCGCTCCAGATTTGCCGGGCTGAACGGAGCCTTGCCATCGAACGCATGTAGGACGATCCCTTCCAAAAGATCGCCCAGCGTCAAGTCATGGCATTCCGCAAGCGCCTTCAACACCTTCAGCACCCGCTTTTCTATTCGAACACCGGTCTGCACGCGTTCCACGACGAAGGTTCGATCTGGAGGCATCTTGGTATTTTAACGAGAGCGTTGACTTCGCGCGTAATCCCAAAATCGCTGTTATACTGTTAACCCTGGAAGTTGAAACGGAACGGTGAGATCCGGTATCGGATCGCTCTCGTATCCCATGTGAGACCACGTCGCTGGGAAGCCGGTGCCCGTTTTCCGCCGGCGAAAAAAGATGGACAAGAGGAGGCTTGTGACAGACCGCAAGATTCCGAAGAGAAAGCAAAACATTTATGTAGTGCTGGCTGTCATCGGCGTCGTTGGCGTGCTCGCAGGCTTCTCGAGACTCCCTAGCCCGCCGCCCGGAGAGGTGGCGCGCTTGGCATCGCACTACAAATTCGACTGGCAGTATCTTCCTCCGAATCCCATGCCCGAGGGCGGCGTGGTCTTCCCGGTGATCAAGACGGCCAAGCACATGCAGTTTTACCTCAATCTGGTCGGCGCGTCGGCCGCGCTCGGCGACTTGGATGGCGATGGACTGCCCAACGATCTGTGCCTCACCGACGTCCGCACCAAGTCCATCACGGTGGGTCCGGTGCCGGGAACCGGCGACCGCTATCCGCGCTTCAGCCTCGACTTCGGCCCGCTCTTCGATCGCGTGTCGGAGTATCCCAGTCTGTGTCGGATCGCCGACATGAACGAGGACGGCTTGGCGGACATCTTTGTAGCCTTCTGGGGCAGGCCTCCGCTCCTGCTGCTGCGCCGCGCCCCCGCCGATCTCCCGCCCGGAGCGCCGCTCTCGATGGCGTCGTTCAAAGTCCAAGAGTTGGTTCCAGGTCTCTCCCAACGTTGGTGGTCCGCAACCGCGACTTTCGCGGATATCGACGGCGACGGACATCAGGACATCATCATCGGCAACTACGCCGCTGACGGTTCCGAGGTAACCACGCCGGACTCCGACCGCCCGTTTGAGATGCCCGCCGACTTCACGAGGGCGCGCAACGGCGGGAAAAGCCGCATCTTCCTGTACGTCGGCAGTCAGTCCGGCGCGGAGCCGACGGCGGTTTACCGGGATGCCGGCGACGTATTCCCCGGCGATGGCGCGCATGCTTGGACCTTGGCGATCGGAGCGGCCGATCTGGACCGCGACGGCCTTTCCGACCTGTACATCGCCAACGACTTCGGTCCGGACGAGTTGCTCTGGAACCACTCCCGGCCCGGCCAGGTCAAGCTCCAGTTGCTCAAGGGAGAGAAGGGCTTTTTCATTCCCGAGTCGATGGTGCTCGGCAACGATTCGTTCAAAGGCATGAGCGCCGATTTCGGCGATATCAACAACGACGGCATTTTCGACATGTTCATCAGCAACATCTCAACCCCTTACGGCATGTCGGAGAGCCACTTCCTATGGACCAGCACCGGAAAGATGGATCAGATGGCCAAAGGTGTGGCGCCGTGGGTGGACCGGGGCGACGAGCTCGGGGTGGCGCACAGCGCCTGGGCTTGGGACACGCGCTTCGAGGATTTCGACAACGACGGGGAACTGGAATTAGTACAGGCGACCGGGCTTGTGAAGGGCAAGGTGAACCGCTGGGCGGACTTCGGCCAGCTCGCCACCAGCAACGACGTCTTCGTGAAATATCCTCAGGTGTGGCCGAAGTTCGAAATCGGATCCGAAGTCGACGGCCACTATCCCAGCCCGTTCTATGCCCGCGGCAGCGCCGGACGTTACGTTAATCTGGCTACTACCGTGTTGCCGGGTTTCACGCCGGCTGCCCGCGGCATCGCCGTCGCCGACGTGGACGGCGATGGTTACCCCGAAATGGTCTTTTCGAATTTCTGGGAGGACTCGGTGTACATCAAGAATCAAACCTCCGGGAATAAGTTTCTGGGCGTGCATTTTCTGCTTCCACTGCGGGGCGCCGACCAGGGGATGAAGATTCACGACGGCCACCCCAACTGGCGCGAGGGCACGCCCGCGATCGGGACGTTCGTCGAAGCCGACGTGCCGGACGGCCGGAAGCAAATCCGGCAGGTGGACGGCGGCAACGGGCATTCTGGACAACGCAGTCCCGAGATCCGCTTTGGTTTGGGCCGCACCACCGCTTCCGAGATCCCGTTGAAGATTACCTGGCGGGATTTCCAGGGTGCGCTGCATCATGACGAACTGGCGCTGGTGCCTGGTTATCATACGGTTGTACTCGGGGCGAAAAGAGAAACAGGGGCCTCGCGCCCGTTCTCCGCCGGTGAAAAGGCTGGACATTAGGAGGCTTGTGACAGACCGCAAGATTCCGAAGAGAAAGCAAAACATTTATGTGGTGCTGGCTGTCATCGGCGTCGTTGGGATGCTCGCGGGTTTCTCGAGACTCCCCAGCCCGCCGCCCGGCGAAGTGGCCCGCTTGGCGTCGCACTTCAAATTCGACTGGCAGTATCTTCCACCGGCCCCCATACCCCAAGGAGGCGTGGTCTTCCCGGTGAACAAGATCGCCAAGCATATGGGGTTCTATCTCAATCTGGTTGGCGCCTCGGCCGCGCTCGGCGATCTGGACGGCGATGGACTGCCCAACGATCTGTGCCTCACAGACATCCGCGCCAAATCCGTAACGGTGGGACCGGTGCCGGGTACTGGTGATCGCTATCCGCGGTTCAGCCTCGACTTCGGACCGCTGTTCGACCGAGTGACTGAATATCCCAGCCTCTGTCGCATCGCCGACATGAACGAGGACGGTCTGGCCGACATCTTCGTGGCCTTCTGGGGCCGTCCTCCGCTCCTGCTGCTGCGCCGCGCCCCCGCCGATCTCCCGCCCGGCGCGCCGCTCTCGATGGCGTCGTTCAAGGTGCAAGAGTTGGTTCCAGGGCTCTCCCAGCGTTGGTGGTCGGCCACCGCGACCTTCACGGATATAGACGGCGACGGTCATCAGGACATCATCCTCGGCAACTACTTCGCTGACGGCTCCGAGCTGACCGATCCGAACTCCGACCGCCCCTTTGAGATGAACGAGGACTTCACGCGGGCGCGCAACGGGGGAAAAAGCCGGATCTTCCTGTATGTCAGCAGTCAGTCCGGCGCGGAGCCAACCGCGGTTTATCGCGATGCCGGCGACGTGTTCCCCGGTGATGGCGCGCACGCCTGGACCCTGGCGATCGGAGCAGCCGACCTGGACCGCGACGGTCTTTCTGACCTATACATCGCCAACGACTTCGGTCCGGACGAGTTGCTCTGGAACCACTCCCGGCCCGGCCAGGTCAAGCTCCAGTTGCTCAAGGGCGAAAAAGGCTTCTTCACTCCCGAGTCGATGGTGCTCGGTAACGATTCGTTCAAGGGCATGAGCGCCGACTTCGGCGACATCAACGACGACGGCATTTTCGACATGTTCATCAGTAATATCTCATCCCCCTTCGCGATGGCGGAGAGCCACTTCCTGTGGACCAGCACTGGAAAGATGGATGAGATGGCCAAAGGTGTGGCGCCCTGGGTGGACCGGGGCGACGAGCTAGGAGTGGCGCACAGCGCCTGGGCTTGGGACACGCGCTTCGAGGATTTCGACAACGACGGGGAACTGGAATTGGTGCAGGCGACCGGCCTGATCAAAGGCAACGTGATCCGCTGGCCGGACTTCGGCCAATTCGGCGCCGGCAACGACATCTTCGTAAAAAACCCGGCGGTGTGGCCGAGGTTCGCTCCCGGCTCGGATATTGACGGCCACAAATCGGCCCCCTTCTATGCCCGCGGCGGCAACGGACGTTACGTCAATCTCTCCACTACGCTCTTTCCGGGCATGGCTGCCGCCTCTCGCGGCATCGCCGTCGCGGACGTGGACGGCGACGGTTATCCTGAAATGGTCTATGCGAACATTTGGGAGGACTCGTTCTACATCAAGAACCACGCCTCAGGGAATAAATTCCTGGGCGTCCATTTTCTGCTTCCGCTGCGGGGTGGCGAAGCGGGGATGAAAATTCACGACGGACACCCCGCCTGGCGCGAGGGCACGCCCGCGATCGGGACGTTCGTCGAGGCCGACGTGCCGGACGGCCGGAAGCAAATCCGGCAGGTGGACGGCGGCAACGGACATTCGGGACAACGCAGTCCCGAGATCCGCTTCGGTCTGGGCCACACCACTGCTTCTGAAATCCCGTTGAAGATTACCTGGCGGGATTTGCGGGGCGCGCTGCATCATGACGAACTGGCGCTGGCGCCCGGCTATCACACAGTTGTACTCGGTTCTAAAACAAGCACACCTTAAAGGGCAAAAATGAGTACTCCTCCTAAGAAACGCGACCCGCGGATGGGTCTCCGCACCTCGGCCACGCTGGCGACGGTCTTCGTGATTCTCGGCCAAACGTTTTTCGGCTTCGAGCAATCTGTGGCGCAGGTTTTTGTATGCCTGGCGGCAGGGTATGCCAGTGCGCTGTTCTTCGAATGGGTGGATGCGAAAGCGAACGGCGACGTCCCGGGTTACGCCGGCGGCGGCTTCAAAAAGCTGGCGGACTGGCTGCTCTCCGCGCACATGACGTCCATCACGCTGTCTTTCCTTCTCTACTACAATCGGCAGCTCTGGATCGCGGCCTGCGCCGTCGTGCTGGCGATAGGATCCAAATACCTGTTCCGCGTGACCGTGAACGGCCGATTGCAGCACTTCATGAATCCGTCCAATTTCGGGATCGTGGTGGTTCTGTCGGTGTTCAAGTGGGTCGGCGTGCTTCCCTGGGGTTGGACCATCAATCTCCACGGCGCTTGGGACGTGATCGTGCCGCTCATTATCCTGGGGCTGGGGTTCCGATTGAACCTGCTGTTCACCGGCCGGCTCCCTTTGATTGGCGCGTGGCTCGGCACGTTCATTCTGCAGGCGGCTTTCCGGTCTTGGCGGATGGATACGCCACTGGTCGGTCAGCTCGTGGTGCTGACCGGTATCACCATGGTTCTGTTTACCCTGTACATGATCACCGATCCTCAGACCTCGCCTTCACGGCCTCGCAGCCAGGTCATTTTCGGCGCCGGGATAGCGATCGCCTATTCGATCCTCTTCGATTTCCACCTGCAATACACCATGTTCTACGCAGTGACAGCGGTATGCGCGATTCGCGGCGTGGTGCTTTACGTGGCCGGCAAGCGCCAACCGGCGCCCCAGCCGGCGGTTTTCGCGGCAGCGGCGGCAGCAGGTTCGATGTCCCAAGCGGCGCCCGTCGGCCGATAACCATATGACAACCGCCAATCTCTCCGTGTTGAAACGGCTCAAGAGCCTGGCTCTCAGCCTCCCTCACAAGGAGGCCAGTGCTTCGCGCCGAGGATTTCCCGGTATCAATTCCCCCAGCCGCGAGCACTTGGAAACTATTATTCACGCCTTCATCGACGGCTACAATCTGGCGGTGGTCGAGTCCGATACTAGGGAGCTGGTCCGCCGGCTCAATTCCTCGATTCCGCCGGAATTCCTCGGGTTCGCGTACGAAGGCACCGGACTGTATTTCGCTCTGGTTGACCTGCTGATTCCCGGGTCCGCCCGGTTGGAAGAGTGGACGCACTCCGCCGGCGAGCCTCACGATTACATTGCCATGGTCGGCGCCGGGTTCGCGATTTCCAGGATCCCGCTGGCTCTGCGCCGCTTGGAGTCCTACCAAAAAAGGCTTGATGAGTTGACCTGCTTTTGCCTGGCCGACGGTTACGGATTCCACGAAGGATACTTCCAGTGGAAGAGCTTCCTGGATGGACGTAAACCGGCCCCCGCATCGCTTAACTTGCAGAACCGCCGCCTGTACGATTCCGGCGTGGCGCGGGCCATGTGGTGGGTATACGGCGCCGAGCCGGTGGCCATCGCCCAAGCCATCTCGCGCTTCGACGAGGATCGCAGACCCGAAATGTGGGCTGGCCTCGGCGTTGCCTTGTCTTACGCCAGCGCGGGGCCGGGCAATCCCGATCCGTCGGCAAAGCTGCTGGAGCTGTCCGGTCCCAATCGTTACGACCTGCTCAGCGGCATCCCCTTCGCCGCTCATATGCGTTGGAAGGGTAAGAATCCCGCGCCCTGGACGGAGCGGGCTTGCTCCGAGCTTCTAAATCTGTCGGTGGCGGAAACTTCCGATCTCGTGATGAGCGCCTTGAAAGCCTTCCTGGATTCCTGGAAAGGCCCGTCGGAGGACAAGTGGGCGCACGGATACCTGGCAGTGCGGGAAAACATCAAGCAAAGCCTGATGGGAACGCTCTCGGTACGCTCGCGTTCTTCGGCGGCGTCGTGACGGCCTAGGTCAGCCCTGTCGAGTTCGTTCGGACGTCCTTGTCAAACAGCCGCATCATGATCTTGCGGATGCTCAGGAACAGGTTGAATCCAACCAGCAATTGATAAGGCCACCAGGACAGCACTTCCTCGCACGCGCTCCAAATATTGTGTACCGACGGACCGGGCCTCACCAAGTGCGACGCTAACACCAGGAAAGCCGCTCCGAGCGTGAAAAAGACGAAAGTGATCATGGTGCGCAACATCACGGAAACCGCGTAAACGAACTTGTCCACCATCATCGAGAAGTGGAACGGAGGCTGGTCCAGCCAGCGCTGCGCCAGGTACATGGTACGGTTGCCCATGTCCAGCAACTGCTCGAAGCTCCGGTAATCGTCGGGGCTCGGTCCCTTGAACAGGAAGTTCTGGACCCGCTTCCTCACCCGCCTGCGTGAGGCTTTGCCCGCGCTTTTGAGGTATTTCCGATGCTCTTTAAAGGCGTCGACGCGGCCAAACAATCGGGCCGCGACGGTTTCGTACATCAGAGTGGAGCGGATCATCCGCAGCGTATTCAGGGCCAAGGGGGCGTCGTATTCCCGGGCCAATTCCATGTACTTTATCCAGACTCTCGCCGAAGTGCGCTCCCACCATTGTGTATATTTGCTCTTAAACGCGTTCAGGTTTTCCCAGAATAGGTTCTCCAGGCGCTTGCTCAACTCGTCGATGTCGATGGGCGGCAGCGGCTCGAGCAACGCCACCGCGCTCTGCACCATGCGACCTACGTCTTCCTGCTGGTGGTAGTAAGAGAACTGGCGCCAAATGTTGCGCTCGCGCGAGGTGTAAACGCCGCAGGAGCCGAAATCGATGAACACGATCCGGCTGTCGCGTTGAACCACGACGTTGGAAGGATGCGGGTCGGCGTGAAACAGCAGGTTTTCGAATACGCCGAACTGGTTAGCGCGCAGCAAGCGGCGGGCCACCAATTCCGGATAGATACCTTGCGCCCGCAGCAGGGACAAGGCCGCTTCGTCGCGCTGTTCGACCGCGTTCAGCATCTCGCGCAACCAAATTCCTTCCAGGAATTCGGTGACCAGGATGTCCTCGCACGATAATTCGGGATATACCTTGGGCGCGCTAACGAAGGACATACGTTTGTGCACGCGGCGGCGGAATAGTTCCGTATAACGGCATTCCTTGCTGAAATCCAGCTCATCCATCAGCATGGCGCGGAAATCGTACAAAAAATTGTGAGAAAGTCCGGGGCGGAAAATGGTAAGGAACTCCAACGTTTTGAGCACCAGGCCCAGGGCCGCGCAATCGGCCATGAATTGTTCGCCGATGCGCGGCCGCCGGATTTTGATCGCCACCCGCTCACCGCTCTCTAGGTAGGCCGAGAACACGCACGCCACCGATGCCGAGCCGATCGGAACCGGGTTGAATTCCTTGAACACTTCCCCCAGCGGCCGGCCCAGGAAACTCTCAATACGTTGAATGGCGTACTCCACCGGAAAGGGCGGCATGCGGTCCAGCATCTTGGACAGTTCCACGGTGTATTCGTAGGGCAGCAAATCGATGCGCATGGACAGTTGCTGTCCGAGTTTCACCGCGCTGCCGCCGAGGATTTCGATGAATTCGCGGAAGCGCTCCGCGCGGCGATCCAGCGTATCGATTCCCCGAAGTTTGTCCCAGCCCACTTGGATGATCCACTTGATCGCGGTCCAAGAATAAATAAAGAGCCGGGAAAACATCTGCGCCCAGTTGGTTTTCCACTCCCCCCTGCGCATCGTGGAGGGCGGGACTTGGGGCAAAATATCGGCCTGCAGGCGCTTGCGGACGTCGGGAGGCAAAAGCCCCGCGCCTCGCGTGCGCTTGTGGACCGGGTGGTCGGGATCGCCGCTGCCGTTGCCGATGGGGTGAACAGTATCCGCCGAAATCGCTGGCGCATGGCCGGTGGGATCGCGCTGCTTCAGTGCTTTGAGTACGGCCGAGCTGATGTCGGCTTCCCGGCGGGCGCTTTGCTGGACCGGCGCCGGGTCTGGTGGCGAGGCAGCCGCTTTCCCGTTCAGGCGGACGGGCTGGGGTGATCCGTTGCCTTCAACAGATCCCTCGCCGTTGTTCGGTGTCATGGAAATTCAATATGGGGCAGGCAAACCGCGGAGGGTTTCCGAATACAGGCCCCACACGATTCTACCGGAACAGCGGCGGCGAGAACATCTGCACCGCGTCGCGAATCTGTTTAGTGGCTTTGCCGCGATTCACGGCCTTGACCAACTGATAGGGCGCGTCACTGGCTTGCTTCATGCCCTTGCTGTAAGCCTTGGTCCAGTTCCTTAGGGCGTCTTTCACCGCTCCGTCCCGCTTCTTAAAGGACGACTTCCGGCTGCGATCCTTGTAGCTGTTGAAGGTCGCGGCGACGGCATCGCCCAGCGAGGCGCCGGCCTTGCTCATGCCGCGCTCCAGCTCCTGCATGCCACGCATACGGCGGCTGTACCTTCGTTTTTCCTGGGGCGCGTCCGGAGTGCTGAGCGATTCGGTGGTCGCCGGGACGTGGCCCGTAAGCGTCTTTTCCCCGGCCGCGGCCGGTTTGGATTGATCTGCCATCTGCGTTCTCCTCATGAGCTATCGGAATTCCGTCTTACACACAACCGGGCGTGACCGTTATTTCATGCCGAACGGCATCGGCAGCATACTGCGGCTTTTCTTCAGCTTCTTGCGGTAAATGATTACCACCGGAACCAGCTCTTTACCGGCCAATTCCGAGGATCTCGCGCGAACCTCTTCCAGTACCCGGGCCACATCCAGCATCAGGGGACCTTCCCCTTTCTTCAGAGCCCGCAGCGTCTTGCTTTTCTCTTTGCCGAGGTCAACGACGACCGGAGCGATTGTTGCAGTCATGTGCACCCTTCCTAAGGCAGTCCACCGGTTCGCGCGCAGACTCCCGGCTAAAATCTCACGTTAGTAACCGGTACCATGATATCGCTTAACAAGTCAAGGGTCTCGTGCTTCTGTCATCTCAAAATGGGAAGTTCCGCGACACGCGGCATCCGAATCGCGGCGGATCGCGTATAACAGAACGTAACGGTTTGGAGTCTATGAACACTGGGGAGTATGCTTATTGCATTCGCATAGGGCGTATGATAAACTCCCATGCACCCGTCCGCCACCACGGAGGTTGTTCCAAAAGTGTCGCCGGTGCTCTCCAAGCCTGAGGATCCACCGATTAAGGGTGGCGCCATGAGGAGCCGGGGATTTGAGCTATGCCATTTTTCAGCATGCAATATCGCATCCTGTTTCACGACACCATGGCATACGGGTCGCATCACCACATGGCCAATTTCAAGTTCCAGAACATCGCCCGCGAAACCATTCTGTTCGATTCCAAGTCAGGCCCAAGCGGATGGGAAGAGCAGACCAAGGATCTCCTGATGATGACGCGCGAGGCCTACAGCTTGAATTTAGCGCCCGTCGGATTGGGGCAATGCGTGGCGATTCTGCTTTCTTACGAAGAGCCGTCGCGCAGCACCGTGCGCTTGTGTTTCCGCGTGATGGGGCCGGAAGGGCAGCCGGTGTCCTGCGGATACCAGACCATGCTCCTGCTGAACAAGGATACTCACGAGCTGGCGCTCGCGCCTCCGGTTTTCACGCAGTACCTCGCCGCGGAGAGAGAGGGAAACTTGATTGAGAAGCTGACCAATCCGTCTTTTGCCGAACGGACACACTGTGGCAGTAGGTGGGTCAAGGAGATTTTCCCGGAGTCTATCCAGCGCCTGGGCAAAGCGATTGCCAATGCATCTCGGGAGATGGCCTATCCCAAGATCATCGACGAGGCGCTCAACGAGTACGCGTTATAAAGGCAGCGATTATGGATGCCGCAGCCGCCGGAAAATTGGTGTTTACCTTCCCAGGCCAAGGCTCGTATCACGCCCCGGTTCTCGAAGAGTTATTCACCCGCTATCCGTATGGCGTTCAGTTTGAAGCCGCCGATCGAACCAGCCGGCGAATTCTCGGACATGAATTCCTGCCGCTGGCCTCGGGAAATCCCGCGCATCGAGAGCAAGCACTCAAGGCTTGCCCCGACCTGGACCAGGTTGCGATCTACGTAACGGATGTGTTGATCGCGGACCTGCTCATGAATGCGGGCGTCCGGCCGGATCTGCTGCTGGGGCATAGTTTCGGGGAATTGGCCGCACTGGCCGCGGGAGGCGCCTACTCCTTCGAGACCGGCCTCAAGATGGTCTGCCAGCGTTCAATTGCGCTCCAGCCCCTTCGGGCAGCGGGCAAGATGGCGGCGGTTTCTTGCGGAGCCGAACAGGCAGCCAAGCTGATTCAGGCGAGCGGCGGGCGGACCCTCGAAATCGCGGTGGTCAACCACGATCGCCAAACTGTGATCTCCGGCGAGGCCCTCGAGTTGCGCGCGTTGGGCGAAGCGGCTGCGCCCCAGGGCATCAATCTTACGACCCTCAGGTCGCGTTATCCGTTCCATTCGGATTTGCTTGCCCCGGCGGCCGCTCCCTTCCGCGCCTCGTTGTGCTCGTATGCGTTTCAGCCCCCCGCCATTCCCGTGTACTTGGGCACCGAGGACAAGTTTTACGGAACGGAGTGCGACTTGGCCGATGCGTTATCGGCCCAGTTCACCCGGACGCTGGACTTCGCGGCCATTCTGCGCAAGCTCTACGAATCCGGTTATAGCCGCTTTATCGAGTGCGGCGCGGGGGACATGCTGACCGGCATTGCGTCGAAAGCGTTGAACGGAAGGGCGGGGTTGATCTGCCGGGCGTCCGCGCATCCTGACACGGGCGTGGCGGCAGGCAGCGCGGCCATTTTCAAGGAATTCGAGCGCGGCTTGCCGGCGCAAGCGGTGGATGCCGTTCCGGAATTGATCCGGGACGTGCAGGCCGTCCTGAAGCGGACCTCCGAGGTTTTGGAGAAAGTGGCCGTGCCGAGAGTGGCCCCGGTCCTCCGTCTGCAGCCCGCGGGCGAAGCGAAGCCCCAACCCCAGGCCGAGGCGCTGCCCCACGAGCCGATCGCGATTGTCGCCCTGGGCTGCGTTCTACCCGGAGCGCGCAATCCGGAAGAATATTGGGATCACATTTTGCACGGCCTGAGCGGAATAGTGGATCCGGCTCGAGAAGACCCCACCCTGGCTCGGGATTTTCTAGCCGGGCGGAACGGCGCGGACTTCACCATCGTTCCCGATAAAACCTACACGCTGCTGCACGGCAGCGTGGGCGCCATCGCCTATGACGCGAGCCTGCTTTCCGCAACCATCGACGAAGCTCGTTTCGACAGCTTTTCGAGAGCCGAGAAACTGCTCGCTCTGGCAACCGCGCAGAGCCTTGCGGCACTTAAGACCAGTCTGGCGCGTTACGCGGGCGACCGTCTGCAGTGCATCGTAGGAGCCTCCGGCGATGGCTGCGCGGAATACGACGAAGCCCTGTTCCTCGACAGCTTACAGGAACGGCTGCAGGCGGTGGAGCCGGATCCCGGACTGCGCACGAAGTTTTCCGCCGTTTTGAAGAAAGCTTGGTCCAGCCGGTTCACGGGCACCCCGGGCGCCAAATTGCAGGAAGTGGTTAACACGGTGCTCGGCCGGCCGGTCCGCATGTACGTTGTGGACGCCGCCTGCTCTTCGTCGTTGTACTCCATCCACCTGGGCATGCGGGCTCTGCAGAATCGTAGCGCGGATGCGGTGCTGGCCGCGGGTGTATTCGCGCCGGGACCGGCTAATAGCGCCCTTTTCGCGCAGTTCCGCGGCTTAACACCGGAGGCCAGCCGGCCCTTGGACGCGGCCGCCGACGGCGTGGTCTTTGGGCAGGGCGCCGGCGTCCTGGTGCTGAAGCGATTGACCGACGCCGTAGCCGATGGGGACCGCATCGTGGGCGTGGTCCGAGCCGTCGGCGTATCGAGCGACGGCAAGAGTCCCGCCATCAACGTGCCCCAGAGTAAGGGGCAAGCCCTGGCGGTTCGTCGCGCCTATGAAAGATCGGGGATCGACGTAGATACCATCCAATATGTCGAAGCTCACGCCACTGGTACGCCGGTTGGCGACGCGGTCGAGTTTCAAGCCCTGCGCGAATCAATTCCAAGAACCGCCGGCAGGGCTCCGATCGAGCTCGGCAGCATCAAGTCCTTAATCGGCCACACCGGCTGGGCGGCGGGCGCGGCTTCGGTCATCAAGCTGTGCAAGGCGTTCGAGACCCGGACCGTCCCCGGCCAGTTCAACTTCAACCGCACCGGCCCGGAGATCCCACTCGAAGGATCTCAGTTCACCATTTCCAAGACCTCGCATGCCTGGCCCGAAAACGTGGCTGGGGCTCCGCGGCGCGCCGCCATTAACGGTTTCGGGTTCGGGGGAACCAACGCGCATTTGGTTCTCGAGGAATACGACGCGATTTATCACAAGAAACTTTGCGGTCGCGCGCCGGCAACCGTGCCCGCGAAACTGGCCGTGATTCACTGGGCGTCGCTGTTTCCAGCGCGCCAGGAACTTGCCGAGGCGTCGCCCAACGGGGAGCGCCGGTTTGATCGGAAGCTCCTGCGTCTGCCCAAGGGAAAGATGCTGCTTCCCGACGTCCGAGAGCACATGGATCCCGGCCAGTATCTGGTATCGCTGGCGGCCGAGCAGGTGCTCGCAAGGATTCCAGATCAGTGGCCCAAGCTGCGCGGCGAGATCGGCGTGGTGCTGGGCGTGGAGGGCAAGACCGATTGCGGCATGCGGGTCAACCAGCGGATTTTATTCGACCGGCTGCGGCGTCTCGTATCGGAATGCGCGGAAAATGGTTTCCAAAAGGATTCGCTCCGGATTCTCGACCAGCTAAGCGCCGCGATTAAGAACGATATTATCCCCTCGGGCCCTTACACGCTGCCGGGTCTGATGCCCAACTTGGTGGCGGGCCGTGTCACCCAGATGTTCGATCTGCACGGTCCCAACATCGTGGTGGATATGGGCGCCAACTCTCTGTTCCAGTCGATCAGTGTGGCCGCCGATTTTCTGGCGCACCGGGAGTGCAAAATTGTATTGGCCGGCGGAGTGAACGCCGCTCAAACCAGTCCCGAGCACTTCGAAGGCGCGTTCATGATGGCGTTGACAACCCCGGAGATCGCCAAGCAACACGACCTTCCGGTCGAGTGCTACCTCAGCATCGGGGAAGGCGGAGAGGTTCAGGCCGCATCCACGGAAACCCGAAATTACCGCGGCGCGCACGGGATGGTCGAAATTTCCCGGGCGCTGGCGAACCACAACGGGCAGCCGATTAGTATGCGCGGAACCCCGGTTTCCAATCCCGCACGCGCGAGCGCCGGCGCGCCTGCATTTGATAGCAGCTGGGGCGCGACGCACAGTCCGTATGTTTACGTGCAGGGCACGCCGATTTACTATTACACGCCGGTCATGGTTCCCGCCGAACCCGAGATAGCTCCGCGCCCGGTGTCCTTGCGATCGCGGAAGCTGCTGTTCCTCACGGACCTTCCCGAGCGCTGGGTCGAATTGGAACGCTCGGGGGCGCTCGCCGGATTGAATTTCCAGGTTCTGGGTCCGATGGAATCCGAAGAAAAACTCGCGGCTTCGCTCGACCGATTGAGCGACGCCTTTGACACCATTATCGCGGTGCAGAGTTTGGACGATTCCACCGGATCGTCGATTCTCACGGGGCGCTACTCCGCTCTGCCGGACCTGTTGTTCGCCGCGTGCAAGCACGCCTACGCGCGGATCGAGAGCGGGCAGGTCTGGGTCGCATCGGTCAGTCTTAACGCCTTCCGGTCGCGGCATCTGGATCCTCATACCGGTCTTACCGCCGGTTTTCTCAAGGCCTTGGCCCGTGAGTTGCCCGGCGCGGTTTGCCGCATCGTCAACACCGACGAGAGCAATTTGAGCACGGCTCTGCGCCAAGTGGAAGCGGAATTCGGGCGGCCGTCCGACGGATCCGAAATTTGTTACCGAGGCGGCAAGCGACATTCGATCGCGCTGGCAAAAATGGAGCGGCTTGCCGATGCCTCCGGACCGGCGCTGGATCGAAGCTCCGTGGTTTTGGCGACCGGCGGCGGACGCGGCGTAACCGCCGTGCTGGTCGAAGAATTGCTCAGCCGCTTCGGATGCACAGTGATCGCGCTGGGGCGGACCGACCCGGCTTCGGCGCCGCCGCATATTCTGGCGATGGACGAAGCGCAGCTGGTGGAATACGAGGCGCAATTCTACAAGGAACAGATCGCGCGCGGCACGGGAAAGAAGATCATCGAGCTGAAAAAGGAGTACAAGAGCTACCAGTCCGCGATCGAAGTGAATCAAACAGTGCGCCGGTTGTCGGCGCTCCCCGGCCGGTTCGAATATATCAGCACGGACCTCACCGACCCTCAGAGCGTGGCGGCGATCGTCGAATCCCTGTTCCACAAGTACGGACGCGTGGACCTGGTTCTGCACGGCGCCGGCATTCAAGTTTCGAAGGTGCTGCCGAAGAAGAGCCTGCGAGATTTCCAGAACGTGGTGTCCGCCAAACTCGAGAGCCTTCGGCATATTCACCAGGCCTGCCGGAAACACGCCGGGGCGCGTCCCACCGCGTATCACATTCTCACCTCCGCGTTCAGCTACATGGGCAACGACGGCCAGGAAGATTACGGCGCGGCGAATGAAACCCTCAACCGGCTTGCCGCGGTCATGGATGACGGCCCTCTCGGCGAACAGTGGACCTCCGTGGCTTGGCTGGGTTGGGCGGGCATCGGCATGACGCGGGGTTTGGAATATGCGGCGCTGGCGGCCCACCGAGGATTGCGTGGTGTCACCAAGGAGGAGGGCCAGAAGATCTTCTCCGAGCTGCTGAACGGACGCGCGACGACGCCCATCAACGTCATTTTGGCCGATGGCGAGATCGAGTTCTATAAGGTGAAGACCACGGATCAGATTGGCGCGCCTGCCAAGGCCGCTCGTTCGCCCGCCTCCGTCGTCCAAAATTCCATGGTGATTGAGCGGGAAGTCAGCGCTGAAACCGCTCCGTATGTGTGGGACCACCTGGTGGACGGAATCCCCACCATGCCCGGCGTCTTTCTAATCATCTTGATCGCCGAAGCCGCGCTGGAGCTGCGGCCGAATCTGAAGATCGTTGCGTTTGAAGACGCCGCCTTCCGCCGTTTTGTGCGCATGCGGAGGGAGGGGAAAACGTCCTTGCGGTTGCATGCCAGCGTAACTTCGGAAGATGCGGACAGCACGGTGGTGCGCGTGGCCATCCTGGCTGATTTCGTTCACAAGAACGGCACGGTTCTGCAGAAGGATGTCGAACAGTCCGCGGTCTCCGTGAGGCTGGCTTCGGCCGTGGCGGCGCCGCCGTTGAACGGAACTTCGCCAGATGCTGTGCGGGGGCGGCTGGGAGATTTGTCGCTGGACGATCCGTATCTTATGGATGGTTCTCCTGTAAAACTGGGTGGACCGTTTCGCTCCATGCAGAACATCACGGCGGGCTTGGCGGAGCGTTCGGCGGACTACCGGCTTCGGGAGGGCGCGCGGCCGGCGTCCGGCTACCGTTACCTGAATCTGATCATGTTGGATGCGCTGGTGCGCTTCGGCGGAATTTACCAGGATGCGCAAAAGTCGTTCCCGATCTTTGTGCCGGAAGCCTGCCGGCTCATAAAGATTTACTACGATTTCACCAATCCCGATGAGAAAACGTTTACCGGAAGCCTTAGATTCGCGGGGTCCAATCCTCATTTGGAGGCGGATCGGTTAACCATCGGTCCGGTGGAAGCCAAGGATCCGGCGGGGCGCACGCTGGTAGTGGTGGATGGGGGATTGTGCAGAAAATTCGGCGAGGCGCGTAATGGAAAATAGCGCCCTCGGACCGATCGCGACGCTCGATTCCTCGTTGCTCGACGGGCGCGACTACGACGAGTTCCTGTCGCCGCGCGAGCGTGCAGAGTTTTCGCGGTTTCGCGCTCCGCTCAGAAAGAGCGAGTGGCTGGCGGGAAGGCTGTCCTCGAAGTTTTTGTTCCTGAGCGAAAACGGCGGTACGCTCTCGCCCGCCGACCTGGTCCGCTTCCCGCCCTCGGAGTACCGGAGCACGGAAGTTACGCGGAACGATGGTGTGCGCTTCGGGCTTCCGCAAGTTGGCCGGGGATCTGAGTTCAGGGATGTCGCTATTTCGCACACCCACGGAATCGCCTGCGCTCTGCTGGGTGACGGAGGACCGATCGCCGTGGATATCGAGCGGGTTGAATCCAGGACCCCGGTGTTCTACAGGGGAAACTTCACGCAACGCGAGAGAACTAGCGCGGCTGAATGTTCGCGCCGCTTGGGACTGGACCCGCATTGGACCTTAACCTTGTTCTGGAGCATCAAGGAGTGCCTGCTGAAAACGCCCGCGTACAACCACCTGAGCGTCTGGAACATGCCTGCTTTGGAGCTTCGCATCGTTTCCGGAGAGGCTGATCTGGTCCAGCCCCAATCCGCCCGGGAATTCACCGGCGCTTTCGTATTTCTAAACGTTGAAGCGACCGGCCGCAACGGTACGGTCTGCCAGCGCGTGGCAGTCTCAGGACGGTATGATCTGGTGGTGGCGGCAATCCGCGGAGTAGATCGGAGGACGGCTTGAGCACTATCGCAACGAGACCCCCCAACGGCGATCTGACGCAAGGGATTCGCGAGATATTTGCCCAGGTGACCAGGTATCCTTTGGAGATCCTGGCGCCGGAGGCCAGCCTGGAAGAGGATCTGGGCATCGATTCGGTAAAGCTGGGCGAAGTCTTCGCCGTGCTACGCGAAAAATACGACCTGGTTGAGGACAACGAGATACCACGGGAAAAACTGCGCACGATTGCGTCCATTTCCGAAGCTTTGGAAGAACATTTGAAAGCTGTGACAGTGGTGGCCGCTCCCGCCGCTCCTGGCCTCCTGAACTCCGAAGAGATCAGCCAGAGCGTTCGGCAGGTATTCGCGGATGTGACCCGCTACCCGCTGGACATCCTGGAGTTGAACGCTAACCTCGAGGAAGATTTGGGCATCGACTCGGTGAAACTGGGCGAGATCTTCGCGGTCTTGCGCGAACGTTACAGTCTGAGGGAGGACGCCGAGATTCCGCGCGAGAGCCTGAAGACGATCGCCGGCATCTCCGAGGCTTTGCGAATTCATCTGCAAGGCGTGGAGGCCCCCGTGCGGCCCGAGCTGGATATGAAGCCCGCCTTGAATGGCAACGGCGCGCACGCCCACAGCAACGGAGTCGCCGCTGGTTATTCTTCGGCCGTGCTGGACAACTCATTCGCGGCTCTAACCCCGCAAAAGAAGCCCTTCGAAGGCAAGATCGCGCTCATCACCGGATCCGGACGCGCGCTGGGGAAGGACATCGCGGTGTATTTGGCCGAATTGGGCGCCAGCGTGGTTGTGAACTCATTCCATTCCCGGACGCTGGGCGAAGAGACCGTCGAAGAAATCAGAGCCGCGGGCGGCAAGGCAGTGCATGCCTGGGGTTCGGTCGCCAATCCCGAGCACGTGAAGTCCATCTTCGAGACGGTCGACAAGACCTACGGCGGCCTGGATTTCTTGATTTGCAATGCGTCCAACGGCATGCTGGCGCCCTTGGAGGAACTCGCTCCGGAGCATTGGGAGAAGGCGTTCCGAACCAACGTGATTGGTCTCCACCAGTGCTCGCTCAGAGCGTTGGAGTTGATGAAGAAGCGCGGAGGCGGGAAGATCGTTACCATGTCTTCGCCGGCCGCGCACGACTACGTCGATTATTTCGGCTGCATGGGCGCGGTGAAGGCCGCGGTCGAGAATCTCACCAAGAGCATGGCTATGGAGTTCGCGCGGCACAACGTCCAGGTCAACTGCGTGTCGCCGGGCCCGGTCTACGGCGACCTGTTGGATAAATGGCCCGAGAGCAAACGGCTGACGGCGGAGTTTGAACAAGCCACGGTATACGATCGGTTGTGCGAGTCGCGGGATGTGTCGCACTTCGTCGCCTATTTGCTCAGCGACCCCGTGAAATTGTTCACGGGCAGCGTCCTGGTTATGGATGGCGGCATTTCGGTGAAGTGGCCCAGCCGCCGCCGCGCAGCTTCGGCTTGAACGCTGGTCCGATCAGGCTAGCCTTCTCGGCTGGACAGTCAATTTGATCCCGTCGCGTGTTCGCAATGTGATCCGGGCCTTGAGCGCGATTTGCTGATTCTCGACATAACCCAGCCTGAAACGTTGCGCGATGGTCGCCAGGATGAGCGATGCCTCGGTAAGCGCGAGCGCCGCACCGATGCAAATTCGCGGTCCCCCGCCGAATGGCAGCCAGGCGAACCGGTCGCGCCCGGCGCTGTTTTCAGGTGAAAAGCGGTCCGGTTCGAACCGGTTGGGCTCGTCCCAAAGCGTCTGATGGCGATGCAGTATCCAGGGCATTATCGCGACCTGTGCGCCTTTCGGCATGGGGCGGCCGCACACCACATCGTCGGCGACGAGCTTGCGAGTCTCCAGACTGGGCGCAGGCGGATAGAGCCGCAACGCCTCCTGAATCACTTGGCGCGTGTAAGGCAGGCGCTCGAGATCCTCGTACTTCGGCGGCCTTCCCTCCAAAACCGCGGCAAGCTCGTGGTGAAGTTTCGCCTCCGCCCAGGGATGTTTAGAGAGCAGATACCAGACGAAGGTCATGGCCACGGCAGTGGTTGCGTGTCCGGCAATGAAAATGATCACCACTTCGTCCCGAACTTCCCGAGTAGTCAAGCCGGCGCCCGACTCAAGATCGCGCGCTGCCACCAGACGCCCCAACAGGTCGATGGGACCGGCCTTCTCCGATCCGGCGTGGTCCGATGCCCTCGCCTCGATGAGCTTGAAGATCGAGGCGTCCAGGGCGCTGAAAATCGAGTGGATGTGTTCCATTTTCCGAGCGATCCGCCACGGACCAATCAGCGGCAGGGCGTCCAGCAAGCCGAACGTCATCGCCTCCGTCCCTTCCCGGAGCGTGTTGCCGACCAGATCGCAGATGCCATTGCTGTCGGATGAAAACATCGTTCGCGAAATGATCCTCAGGGTCAGCTCAGTCATCTCGGACTCGATATCGATTACGGTGTGCGGCGGCAGGTCTTCCCACTTCTCGATAAAGCGAGTGGTGGTTTCGACCATCGCGGGAGCGCAGGCGGCAATGCTGCGATGATCGAACGACGGGGCCATGATGCGCCGGTGTTTCCGCCACTTCTCCCCCTCGCTCGTAAGCAGGCCCTCTCCGAACGCCGCACGCATAATTTGGGAGCCTTGCGGCTCCTTCGGATAGTTGCTCACGTTGTCGATTAGGACCCGTTTGACCCCCGCCGGGTCGCTGACGATGAACATGCCCCCCAGGGCGCTCTTCAACTCGTAGATCGGCTCCTGGTAAGCCGCCGCCGGGATTCCCGCGACGCCATTCTCGCGCGAGACTCGCATAAGTTCGAACAGCGACAAGGGCTTTTCCGGGGGAACTGGAGCAGCCAGTGACGCCGGCGGGTGGTCCATGGATTAGAGCGTAACGCCGAACACATCAAGAGTCAGGGGATTTTCGGCCAATCGCCGCGCCAGGTCGGTGAACGGCTTGCGGCTCCGAGGCGGCTTCAGAAATCGGAGGATGCGCCGCCGCCTCCCGAATCTCCCCCGCCGAAGCGGAACTCGGGACTGCTTGTTTGCGGGGGTGTTATGGATTCCGACGCTACGAGGCCGAGTGCGGCGGCTCCGGTGCTCATCCAGGATTTGTCCTTGCCCGAGAGACGGTGGGTGGTGAAGCCGTGGCGAATTCCGCCCGGCCCATCGGCGAGCCAGCGCCGGATCACGAGTCCGACACCGATCATCAATGCGCCCAGCAGCATCGGGTCCCAGCTATGCCGGGGCCAGCCGAGATACGGTTTGTTCGTGATCAGGGTGAGGACGGCGGCGATCGCGCCCACTGCGATGACGAACCTGTCTTTGCCGCGCAAGCCTCGCGCGAGCACGGCGGGCGGCAGGCACCAGATCAGCACCCAGGTGGTCCAGTAGAGCGGCCTTGAGAATTCGGTGGTGGGCGGAGTGCCACCCAACCACTGGCGGAGCAGGTCGAGCGATGGCTGAAGGTTGATGGCCAGATAGATGCCGAGCCAGAGAAGGGCTTCTGCGATCGAATACGTTTCGTCGAGATAAGTGAAGCGATGGCCGGCGCGCACCGCGGCGACGGCACTCAGTCCGGCTGCGTAGAGTGCCGCGACGATCAGATGCTGCGCCGCGTGGGACGAGGTCCAGTGGCCTGGCAGCCAGAGGACGAAAATCATGGCGGCGAGAAATGCGTAGAAGAGACCGAAGCGACGCCAGATCCAGAGTGAAGCGATGGCGCCAGCCGCGGGAACCAGGAATTCCATTTCGTGTGGCGTTGGCGAATAAGGGCGGCCTTCGAAAAAAACTAACTGCATTCCAACACAGAGGAAGGCAACGGAGCAGGCGGCGAGGGCTTCCTCGATTCCGTAACGATAGAGCCGGGCCCGGGCAACGGCGAATTCCGCGGACGCATAGGAGACGGCGGCGAAGATCATCAAGAAAATGCCTGTGGTTTGGATCGCGGGGTGCGTGAGAATCACATTGAAGAACAGCGCGACGGCGGCGCCTACGATGATCAGGGTAAAAAGGAACAAGACCAGCCGCAGGAAAATGTTGGTGCGGCGGAGATCGCAGACTGTTTCCTGTTCCAGCCTCTGGTACTGCGCGTCGGTGAGAAAGCCTTCGCCCGCCCAGTCTTTAATCAGATTGCGGGCGCGCAGAGCTTCTTCCTCGGATGCCGTGTAAGCTCTCATGATTCTCGCCCGAAGCGGCGCGCGATCAGGACCAGCATGACAACCATGGCGATGCCGGTAACGACGAAATAGCTCAGTATGGCGGTCTCGCTATGCATGTCGCGGACGAGGATCGAACTGACGCCTATGTAGCCGTAGACAGCGGCGTAGGCGACGAAAGAAAACTGCCGGCGCGCGAGGCCCCAGGCCAGAGACGCGCCACAGGCGGCAAGAAGGGCGAGAAGCCATAGGCCGTAGCCCTGCGATTTGAAGACGCCGGAGAGCACCGCCCAAAAGAGAACGTTGGCCGCGATATTCAGATAGGTACCGAGGAAATGCGGCTTCAGGCCGCGGCGCTCGAGTATGACTCCGGCGACGCCGACGATCAGGCTGTAGAGAATTGCATATTGCCTGTACGCTGCGTCCTGGTGCGATGGCCAGTGCGAGATGGTCAACCCGAACCATCCAGCGAGCGAGGACAAGGCTAGCGACAGCACGAAGCGGTTGTCGAAACGATAAGCGAGGAAGAAGAATAGGCCGGCTGTCGCCAGCAGATAGAAATCCCATTGTCCGGACAGCACATGAAACCGGTTCTCGATGTAAGCGAGTTCCACAGACCAGGTAAGGCTGCCGAGGTACAGCACATAGTCGAATACCAGGCTGGGTGAACGAGTCTCCTCGGCGGACCAGGCGGGCGCGCGGGAGAAGCAGTACCAAAAACAGGCCGCTAGCATTAAAGAGAGGATGGTCAGGACGAGGACGTCACCCAGTTGGTGCGACCAGGTGGTGATGGTCCAGCCGAGGCCGGCGACGAACGCCAGAACACCAGCGTAGAGGAGAACGTTCAGCTCGAGAAAAAGGGAGAAGGGTTCTCCACGGGAGAGGCCCGCCAGTTGCGCGTGCTGCTCCGACGATACTATGCCCCGCTCCTTCCATTGCTCCAATCGGGTGAGAATCGTCATGAGACTTATCGTACATTGCAAGAAGCTCGCCGCGCGTCGCCGATGTGGGATCTTTCTAATGATGGAGGAACGTCCTTGCGCATAACGAATTCCTTGCCCCGGAGCGGGTTCCTGGTTGTGGGATGTATGCTCGCCATGCAGGCGGGATTACCTGCACAGGCGCCGACGCAAACGGATGTACGGCATCGCGCCCGCGAACTGGGTATTGTCGTCGGACAGTACCCGACGGGACGATGGAACGCGATCACCGACGTCCCGGGAGTCCTGGTCGGACACACAACTATCGTTCGCGGGTCGGGTCCGCTTCGCGTCGGCGAAGGTCCTGTTCGGACCGGAGTCACGGCTGTGTTTCCTCGCAAGGATATCTGGTCGAACGGCGTGTTCGCGGCCACTCACGCTTTGAACGGCGACGGGGAGATGACCGGCACTCACTGGATTCGCGACCTGGAGACGCTCAACTATCCGATCATGCTGACCAACACTGGAAGCGTGGGCGGTGTTATGGACGCGGTCGCCCAGTACACCACCGCCAAACACCCGGAACACCAGTGGGACTACCTGCCGGTTGTGGCGGAAACGTTCGACGGGGCGTTGAACGACATCCTGGGCCGTCATGTGCATTACCCCGAAGTGGCCGCGGCGCTGGACTCGGCGCACGACGGTCCCGTGGAAGAAGGCAACGTCGGCGGAGGGACCGGCATGCTCTGCTTTCGCTTCAAGTGCGGAATTGGAACTTCTTCCCGGCAGTTGCCTGCGAATGAAGGCGGCTACAAGATCGGTGTCCTGGTGCAGGCGAACTTCGGAAGCCGTGAGCAATTGACCATCGACGGAGTTCCCGTAGGGCGCGAGCTGACCGATCAGCTTCCCACGGCGTCCAATCGATTGCCGATTGCGGACGATGGCAAAGAAGGCTCCATCATCGTCGTCGTAGCCACGGACGCGCCCGTGTCCTCGGTTCAACTGGAGCGGATCGCGCGGCGCGCGGGCTTGGGCCTGGCGAGGACGGGCAGCACGTCGGGCAACTCGAGCGGCGATCTTTTCATCGCGTTCTCCACCGCGAACGTCATCCCCCTGCGCGGATCGGAAAAGGAACTCAATATCCGCTTTCTTACAACGGACCACGTCGAGCCCATCTTTCGGGCAACGGTGGAGGCGACGGAAGAGGCGATTCTCAACGCTCTGACCATGGGAAAGACCATGGAAGGGATAAGCGGGCACGTCGCCTATCAGCTTCCGTATGACCGGCTCGCCACCATCATGGCGAAGTATGGGCGGCCGCTCGCCTCGGAACCCCGCCGACTTTTCTGACTTTGCATAAAGGTCCGTTCCTTCGGGAGCGAACGCGACTTCCGTGCGCCCAGGATGAGTCGGAAAACGCAAAGCGTCAAGATGCGGAGGCGGATGCGGCCCGGCTGGCATGATCCACAACCATTCCAGGTGCGCCCGATTCCAAAGCGGCGCGAACCTGGGGGGAAAGGGGCAACTTCGTGAGCGTCTTCGGATCGACGTTCACATAGACCGTTTCCGCCCTGCAAATGACCTGCTCCACGTCGGCAATGCGGAATTCCGTGACAACCGTGAAGGACGTGTTGCCAAGGTGCGTGCTGTAAATGGAAAGTTCTATTACCTGATCGAAACGCGCGGGCGCCTTCCACTCGATCGTGAGCTTGACCAATTGATAGTCGAGGGCGCCGCTCGCCAGCGCTTCGCCGAATCCGAGAGCGCGAAAGAATTCCGTGCTTCCGATATCGACGTAGTCGGCCCATCGAGGATTGAATACCACGCGCTGGGCGTCACACTCCCCGTAGCGGACGCGAAGATAGTAGCGGAATGGATTAGACATATTAACTGGGATGCTCAAACGCCGAGACGCGTGAGAGAACTATCCAACGCGTCAACGAACTCGTCCAGCTCGGCCTCCGTCATCGGCATGGACAGGCAGCCGAACGTGCCGCGCGGGGAAACGATGATGCCGTGCTGCAGCATTTGATGGCACAGGCCGCCGTATGCCGGATTGGTTCGCGAGAAGCCTCGCAGCGAACGGAAGTCGATCAAATCCTCGCCGGTGAAATGGGCGAGGAACAACGATCCCTGGCCGCAAACCTGCGCGGGCCGCCCACGATCGCGCAGCATGCGGGTCAAACGCTCTCGAATGTAGTCGCCCAGCCGGTTCAAACGGTCGAACGCTTCCCGCGTCATCTGCTGCATGGTTTCGAGCCCGGCGACGATGGTCACCGGATTCGCGTTGAACGTCCCGCCGTGATGCACTTTCATACTGCCGGTGTGATCGAACACCGACATGACGCGCTTGGAACCGCCCACCGCGCCCACCGGGAATCCGCCGCCGATGATCTTGCCGAAGCTGCCGAGGTCGGCTTCGATGCCGGCCTGGTGCGCCGAGCCGTGATAGCCGAGGCGGAAGGTCAGCACTTCGTCCGCGATCAGCAGAATGCCGTGGCGGGCGGTTTCCTCACGGAGAAACTGGAGAAATCCGGGAAGGGGCGCGATCAACCCGATCCCCATCGGGAGCGGATCGAACAGGACGGCCGCCAGCTGGTCTTTGTGCCTGGCGATCAGTTCGCGGCAAATGTCGATTCGATTCCACGGCAGAATCACCACGTCGTCCGCGATGCTGGGCGCGTTGCTGGCCTCGATCACCGAATTCGGGGATTCCAGCTCGCCCCATTGATCGGGGCCGGGGCCCTCGCTCACTTGCACGTAGTCGTAGATGCCGTGATAAGCGCCTTCGAACTTGGCGATCTTCGGACGGCCCGTGAACGCGCGGGCAGCCTTGACCGTAAGCATCACGGCTTCGCTGCCGGAGTTGCAGAAGCGGATCTGTTCGACGTGCGGGATTCGCCCCACCAGCAGCTCCGCAAGTTCGACATCCTCGGGAGTTGGCATGGTGAATGCGGTCCCCGCGGCGACGCGCCGCAAAACCGCGCTGGTCACTTGTGGATCGGCGTGGCCGAGGATGAGCGACGTGTAGTTGTTCAGGAAATCGATGCGTTCGTCGCCTTCGACGTCGGTAACCCGGCAACCGCTGCCGCTGCGCGCGAAGATCGGATAGGGATCGAGCGCGATGGAATGCCGCGTGTTGCCGCCCGGCATGACGTGCGCGGCGCGATCGTAGAGCTGGCGCGATAGAGCGTTCGGCGAACGGTAGGACGCCGTGTCCTTAATGGCTGCTGTCGATGGATGGCTCACCCAGATAACATATCACCGCACGCGCGGCTGGTGCGCGAATTGTGCGTCGACAAGCCTTATTCCGCGATCAGGCTCTCGCCCGACGTGTTAACATTTCCTCGATGCCAACAGAACACATCGTCGCCCTGTTAATTCAGGAGCGAGACAAATTGAATCGAGCCATTGAAGCTTTACAAGGATCGACAAAGCGCAGAGGAAGACCGCCCAAGAATCTGTCGAATACTTCCGAACCGGCTCAGCCGGCAAAGAGAAAACGTCGCACATTCTCAGCCGCTCAACGGGCAGCCGCCGCGGAACGAATGCGCAAAATGTGGGCTGCGAAGAAGGCTAAAACGAAAGCGGCGAGTAAACCGAAGAAGACGGCTAAAGTAGCTTAAGGGTTTACTCCTTCTTCTTCAGGGCCTGGTCATTGTCACGGATGAAGTCGCGAATCTCGTCCGTCATTCCCAGAAGCTTTTCCCACTGTTCTCGGTAAAGGGTGACCGGGAATCGCCCCAGCCCGTAGACGGACAGGGCGCCCTTCTCGCTCACCTTGAGCGACATCTGCCGTCTTGCGGGTTTCTTCAGCGCCTCGTTCTCAGCGCGAAGCCGCTCAATCTCCGCCTTCAATTCTTCGTCGGATGCCATGTGATTACTGATAGCACAGCGTAGCTCACGACAGGTTCGGAGCCTGACACCATGAAATAATCGTGAGATGCTTGCGCACTCGACGATCCTCCACGCGGCGCGCCGGGACGCCCTCAGGAATCCAAGACCTGCGTCGAAGCATCACGTTATGGTGGGTTGCCAGCAGAAGGGAAACTCAATTTGTCGCGCATCAATCTCCGCATCCTCTTTTGTCCCAGCCTCGGACTGCTGTTTGTTTCGCAGTTTCTCGGCCAGCAGGCCAATCCGTTCCAGGGCAGCGTTCCCTCCGGCGCCGCGTCGTCAACGTCGCTGCCGCTGACCCTGGATGACGCCATCCAGCGGGGTCTGAAATTCAACCTCGGTCTGCTTCAAAGCGACGCCGCGAGCCAGACCGCGCGGGCCGAACGCATACTTGCGTTGTCCGTGTTGCTCCCGCAAGTGACCGGAACCCTGGCCGAGACCGAGGAGCAGCTCAATTTGAAGACCCTGGGGCTGAACATTCCGCCCAATCCGTTCGTTAAGATCCCTACCATTGCGGGTCCGTTTTCGTATACGGCCGCCCAAGCGAATGTCTCGGCGAAGATTCTGGATTGGAGCGCGCACCGGACCTTCAAATCGGCTAAGGCGAGTGAGGAGGCGGCGAGACTCTCCGTTCAGGACGCGCGCGATCTGGTGGCGCAAGCGGTGGCGGGCGCATACCTGCAGGTGATCGCGGACGGTTCTCGCGTGGAATCGATCAGCGCGCAAGTGGCCACCGACCAGGCGCTGTTCAAAAAGGCGTCCGATCAACACGACGCGGGAGTGGCGGCGGGTATTGATGTACTGCGAGCCGAGGTGCAGCTCAAAACGGAACAGCAGCAGCTATTGGCGCAACGGAATCTGCTGGAGAAGGACAAATTGGCCCTGGGGCGGGTTATCGGATTCGCGCCCGGGCAGGCGTTCAGCATCGCGGACACGACGCCGTTTGCGCCGCTCAGCGGAATCACGCAGGATGAGGCCATACAGCTTGCCTTGGCGCAACGGCCCGATTACCAGAGCGCGAAGAAACAGGTGCAGGCCGCGCAGGAGACGCTGGGCGCAGCGCGCGCCGAATGGTATCCGACGGCCGACTTGACCGGTTTTTACGGCGACACCGGCCCCACGCTCGCGAGTTCGCATGGCGTCTTCACTTTAACCGGCGCGTTGAACTTTAATATCTATAATGGCGGCCGGATTCGCGGCGATATCGAGAAGGCTCGCGCGGCGCTGAAGCAGCGCTCCGACGACCTGGCGGATCTGGGAGCGCAAGTGGAGGTGCAGGTCCGGAGCGCATTTCTCGACCTGCAATCGGCGGCCGATCAGGTCGCGGTCGCGCGGGATAATCTGAACCTCTCCAACCAGACGCTCGATCAGGCGCGCGATCGGTTCACTGCCGGCGTTACCGACACGATTGAGGTGGTGCAGGCGCAAGGAACGGTCGCGGCCGCCAACGACAACCTGATCGGAGCGTTGTACGCTCATAATCTGGCCAAGGTCTCGCTGGCGCGCGCGCTGGGCCTGGCCGACCAGCAAATCAAGAGATTCATCGAGGTGAAGTGAAATGGCGGACACAATAGTCGAACAGAAATCGACCGAAGCTTCGCCTCCGCCGCTGAGACGAAAGCCGAGACGGCGTGGGGCGCGCATCTTGGCCGCGATTGCGTTGGTGATCATACTGGCCATCGGCGGTTACCTGCTCTGGAAGTACTTAAGCTCGTATGAATCCACCGACGACGCGCAGATCGATGGACACGTCAATGCGATCAGCGCTCGCATATCCGGTCACTTGAGCGAAGTTCCTGTCGAGGATGCGCAAATCGTGAAAGCCGGGGATGTGCTGGTGAAAATCGACCCGCGCGACTATGAAGTCGCCGTGTCCCAGGCCCAGGCGAATCTAGCCGACGCGGAAGCGTCTCTGCAGAGCGCGCGTACCGACCTTCCGATTGTTTCCACCAATACGGAGAGCGCGCTTCAGACCGCCAGGTCCTCGCGCGCGGACGCCGGCGCCGGCCTGCTCGGCGCGGAGCGGCAGTTTGAAGCGGCCGAAGCCCGGCTGCAGACCGCTCAAGCGCAGGTGAACGAGGCGCAGGCCAATTACAAGAAAGCGGCGGACGATGCGGCGCGCTATAAGCAGCTGGTTGACAAGGACGAGATCTCGCGGCAAACCTACGATCAAGCCGAGCAAACGGCGGAGGCGGCGAAAGCCACCGTGGCGGCCCAGAACGCCGCGGTTCTCGAAGCGCGCCACAATGCCGGCGCCGCCGAAGCCGCTATGGAGCAGGCGCAGACCAAACTCCCCCAGGCCGACGCTTCCATCCAATCCGCGCTGACCCGGCCGCAGCTTGTCTCGCAAAGCCAGTCGCGGCTGAAATCCGCCGCCGCGAAGGTTGCCGAACTGCAAGCTCAACTCGATCAAGCGAAGCTGAACTTAAGCTATACGATTATTGTTGCGCCCGTGAGCGGCGTGGTCGGGAAAAAGACCGCCGAGATTGGCCAGAATGTATCGCCGGGCGAGCAACTCATGGCGGTGGTGCCGCTCGACGACATTTGGGTGACAGCGAACTTCAAGGAAACCCAACTCAGGAAAATGCAGCCCGGCCAAAAAGTAAAGTTCAGCGTGGACGCTTACGATCATGAATACTCGGGACACGTCACGGGCATCGGAGGCGCCAGCGGATCGCGCTATAGTCTGCTCCCGCCGGAGAACGCGACGGGAAACTACGTGAAGGTGGTGCAACGCATTCCGGTGCGGATCGATCTGGATCCGAACGAAAATAAGGACCACCGCCTTCGCCCGGGAATGTCGGTCGATCCGAAGGTGTACACGAAGCCATAGCGCGGTATGCCTGAAAACACTGAAGCGCCTTCGCCCGCTCCCGCCCCGCCCGCGGCGCCTTGGACTCCCAAATTCAATCCATGGCTGGTTGCCGTGGTGGTGGCGATGGCGGCCTTCATGGAGGTGCTGGACACCAGCATCGCCAATGTCGCGCTGCCGCACATCGCCGGGAACCTTGGAGCGAGTAACGACCAGAGCACTTGGGTTCTCACATCCTACCTGGTGTCCAACGCGATTGTTCTCCCCATTAGCGGTTGGCTGGCGGGAGTATTTGGGCGCAAGCGCTTCTTCCTGTCGTGCATCGTATTGTTCACGGTGAGTTCGCTGCTGTGCGGCGCTGCGCCAACCCTCGCGATGCTGATCGTCTTTAGGGTCATTCAAGGAGTGGGAGGCGGAGGTCTCCAGCCGATGGCGCAAGCCATCCTGGCCGACACTTTTCCTCCGCAGAAGCGCGGCATGGCCTTCGCGTTGTACGGAATCACGGCAGTGACTGCTCCCACCATCGGCCCGACGCTAGGCGGCTGGATCACCGACAATTACTCCTGGCGTTGGATTTTTTATATCAACCTGCCGGTCGGGATACTCACCCTGTTCCTGGCATATCGAATGGTGGAGGATCCGCCTTATCTGAAGCGCGCGAAAACGGGCGGCGTTCGCATCGACTACATCGGTATCGCCCTGCTCGCCTTGGGAGTTGGCGCGCTGCAGGTGCTGCTCGATAAAGGCCAGGAAGACGATTGGTTCGGCTCACCATTCATCGTCACGCTGATCGTAATCTCCGCGGTCTGCCTCATTTCGCTGGTCGTCTGGGAGTGGTTCGACAAGACGCCGATCATCGACGTGCGTCTCTTTAAGAGCTTCAACTTCGCAGTGGGGAACATAATGATGTTTGTCCTCGGAGTGCTGCTGTTCAGCTCTCTCGTGATGATGCCCCAGTTCCTTCAGACGCTTTTGGGATACACGGCCGAGTCCGCCGGGTTGGTACTCTCCGCCAGCGGAGTGGTTCTGTTATTCGAAATGCCCGTCGTCGGGCAACTCACGTCGAAATATCCAGCCAAGTACATCATCGCTTTCGGCTGGCTGTTGCTGGCCTTGTCGATGTTCTACTCCACTCTACGGATGGATCTGTCCATCGATTTCCGCTCGGCCGCATGGCTGCGCGTGGCACAGGGGGCCGGCCTTGGATTCCTCTTCGTGCCGATCACGCTGGCGTGTTACATCGGGATTCCGACGGAAAAGAGCAATAGCGTCGCCGGCATCGTAAACTTCATGCGCAACATCGGCAGCAGCGTCGGAACGTCCATGGTAACCACCCTGCTGGCGCGCCGGGCACAGCTGCATCAATCGTACCTGGGGGCTCACGCCACCAGCTACGATCCCGCGTTCCGCAACCAGGTCAACGGGCTGGCGCGAACGCTGGTCCATTCCGGTCTCAGTGTGCCCGACGCGAAGGCCCAAGCCTACGGCCGGATCTATCAATCCCTGCTGGCGCAGTCGCAGACGCTGGCTTATATCGACACCTTCATGGTGCTGGCGATCGGGGCCGGCATCATGTTCCTGCTCTCATTCATCGTTCGCAAGAACGATCCGGCCGGTGGGGGCGAGATCGCCGTGGGCTAACTTGCCCCATTGTCAGCGGGCCGCGGCAGGCGTAAAGTGATAAAAGGCTTATGATCCGCGCTATCACCATCGAACGCGAGTACGGAAGCGGCGGCGCCGATGTGGCGCGCAAACTGGCGGAGCGTTTGGGTTGGAAGCTGTGGGACCAGGCCTTGACCAATGAGATCGCGCGCCTGATGGATTGCCCGAGCCGCACGGTGGAAGAGCACGAGGAACGCAAGGATTCGCTGCGCTATCGGTTGTTCAAGGCCTTCATGAAGGGGAGCTTCGAGGGCAGCCTGAATGCGCCGAAATTAAAAATAGTCGACGCCGATTGCATCAAAGACCTCACGCGGGGGATCGTGACGGATGCGGCGCGCCAGGGCAACGCGATAATCGTGGGCCGCGGTTCGGCATACCATTTGCACGGCCGCCCCGACGTTTTCCATGTCTTTGTCTACGCGCCTTTCGAAGATAAGGTGCGCCGTCTGCGCGCCTTGGGAAAAAGTGAATCCGAGGCGATCGAGCTGGCCGAAACCGTGGACCGCGACCGCGCGGCTTACATCAAGCAGTACTTCCACCTGGACTGGCCCGCCCGCGAATATTTCGACGTCATGATAAACACGACAATGGGCGACGAACGCGTGGTGGAGACGATCCTGCATTCAGTGGCTTCACTTCTGCAACAACCGGCAAGCGTCTGAATGACGATCGTTGGTTCGTGCACGCGCTCCAGTCGTTAGGCCTATTCAAAAAGCTACCTTGATCTTCCGCTAGATATCATGAGAATGCGTGATCAAGCCATTTCCCAGTAATTGCCGGAGACGGCGAAATGCGTTGTCATCGTTCGAGCGGATCATCTGCGCCGAAACCGCGAGGAAGGACAGGCGATGGTCGAAGATACTGCGGTGCCAACGCCGGATCTGAGTCACAAATCATGAGCGAACGAACCCGTGTCAGCCACCCGATTTACAATCTCTTGCCGACGGAAATCGAAGGATTCGATTCCCTGGCCGAACTCGCCCTGGACATGCGCTGGTCGTGGAATCATGCTACCGACGAAGTGTGGCGGCAGCTGGATCCCGAACTGTGGGAGATCACGCATAACCCGTGGGTCGTCCTGCAGACCGTCTCGCGCGATCAGATCGAGCGCGTTTTGGCCGATCCCGTTTTCCGGAAAGGTGTAGATGGCCTGATCGAAGCCAGCCGGCAATTCGCGAGGGAACCCGCTTGGTTTCAAAAGAATCATGCGGACGCTCCTCTGACCTGCGCCGCCTATTTCAGCATGGAATTCATGCTGAGCGAAGCCCTGCCTATCTACTCGGGTGGGCTGGGCAACGTGGCCGGCGATCAACTGAAAGCCGCCAGCGATCTGGGCGTTCCGGTGGTCGGCGTGGGGTTGCTTTACCAACAGGGCTATTTTCGCCAGGTGATCGATAAAGACGGAGCGCAACAAGCCCTCTACCCCTACAACGATCCCGGACAGTTGCCGATCACACCGCTGCGACAACCGAACGGGGAGTGGTTGCGGCTGGAGATCGCCTTGCCCGGTTACCCAGTCTGGCTGCGCGCCTGGCAGGTCCAGGTTGGCAGAGTGAAGCTTTACCTGTTGGATAGCAATGACGCGGCGAACATCCCCGCTCGTCGAGGGATTACCAGCGAACTGTATGGCGGCGGTCCGGAGCTGCGCCTCATGCAAGAACTGCTGCTCGGGATCGGCGGATGGCGGCTGCTGCGCGCGCTCGGGATCCAACCGGAGGTCTGTCACTTGAACGAAGGGCATGCGGCCTTCGCCGTGTTGGAGCGTGCCCGCGACTTCATGGATGACACCGGGCAACCCTTCGAAGTGGCGCTCGCCGCCACCCAAGTCGGCAATCTCTTCACCACGCACACTGCGGTAGCGGCGGGTTTTGACCGTTTCGCTCCAGCCCTCATCGAGCAATACCTGGGCGGATACGCCCAGCAGAAACTCGGCATCACGATCCATGACTTGCTGGCTCTTGGCCGCCAAAATCCGGACGACTCGTCGGAGCCTTTCAATATGGCGTATCTGGCAATTCGCGGGAGCGGGCAGGTCAACGGCGTTAGTCGCTTGCATGGCAAGGTGAGCCGGCACATCTTTCTGTCACTCTTTCCGAACTGGCCGGAGGACGAAGTCCCGGTCGGACACGTGACCAACGGAGTCCACATGCCCACCTGGGACTCGGCCCAGTCCGACGATTTGTGGACGGAAGCCTGTGGCAAGGGTCGTTGGCTGGGGACGACAGAAGCCCTAGACCAGGATATTCGCCGGGTCTCCGACGCCAGGTTCTGGGAATTTCGCGCCGCTGCCGGTAAGTCTCTTGTGGAATACGCTCGCGAACGGTTATCCCGGCAACTAATTGCCTCGGGCGCATCGGCCGAGGAGGTCGACTGGGCGAAGCAGCTCTTTGATCCCAACACCCTGACGCTCGGCTTTGCGCGACGCTTCGCAACCTACAAGAGACCTAACTTGTTGCTGCACGACCCGCCGCGGCTGGTTCGTCTGTTGACCAATCCTCAGCGCCCGGTGCAACTCATCATCGCCGGAAAGGCGCATCCGGCGGACCAGGCGGGGCAAGCCCTGATTCAGGAATGGATTCATTTCATCCGGCGGCCCGAAACCCGCCCCCATGCGATTTTTCTCAGTGACTATGACATGCTTCTGACCGAGCATCTGGTGCAGGGCGTGGATGTCTGGATCAACACGCCGCGGCGCCCGTGGGAAGCTTGCGGCACTAGCGGCATGAAGGTGTTGGTCAACGGAGGCATCAATCTATCCGAGTTGGATGGCTGGTGGGCGGAAGCCTACACGCCTGAAGTGGGGTGGGCATTGGGAGATGGCCAGGAACATGGCGCCGATCCTGCGTGGGACGCTGTCGAAGCCGACGCGCTCTACGACTTGCTCGAGCGCGAGGTGATCCCGGAGTTTTACACCCGAGACGCGGGCGGCATCCCCACCGCCTGGGTTAAGCGGATGCGGGAAAGCATGGCGCAGTTGACGCCGCGCTTTTCCGCGGGCCGCGCGGTGCGCGAATATTCGGAGCAACACTATCTCCCGGCTGCGGCCGCCTACCGTGAGCGCGCGGCGAACAGAGGCGCGGTGGGCAGGCAAGTGGTGGATTGGAAGCATGCCGTGGATCGGACGTGGGGCGCTCTGCGCTTCGGAGACTTGCGGGTGGAAAGCAACGCGGATCACCACGTGTTCGGGGCCGAAATCTTTCTGAACGATCTTGACCCGAACGGGGCCCGAGTGGAGCTCTATGCGGATGGGATCAACGGCGGCGATCCGGTACGCGTCGAAATGAAGCGCGCGCAGTCGCAGCCCGACGCATCGCGCGGTTGCGTTTATTCCGCAACGGTACCCGCCGCGCGTCCAGCCAAAGACTATACGGCGCGAGTGATCCCTCAGCGCTCTGGGGTCGCGGTTCCGTTGGAATGCGGTCGAATCCTATGGCAACGCTGATTAGAGCGCCGCAACGCGACTCGCTCGATAACATCTCGGAGATCTTCGAGGCGGAAGGCGATGGCTGTCTTGACAGAACTCTACATTAATGGATGGAACGGCCCTCCCCAACTCCGCGCAGATGAACGTAGGCCTCCAGGGAGGCTTAATTCTTCGATGACTCTATTCGCAAGTTGACTCTTCAGCGGGACGGCGCCGCCGCGCGCTGAATCGGGTGGGTCTTGCGATATTCGTCGCGTAGGCGTTTTACTTCATCGAAAAGATCGGCCGGCACGATGCTTCCGCGAAACGTTGGATAGAGGCTCTCCGACAGTTTGCGCCACTCTTCCAGCGTTTTGTCGTCGGCGTGCACGACATTCAGCCCGAACTGTTGCATCATGGGAATCGAGCTCGCTTCGGCCTTTCGAATCTCCTCGCGCAAGCCCACGCCGGCGATTCGCGCGGACTCCCGCATCGGCTTCTGCACCCGCGGCGGAATCTTATCCCACACTTCTTTGGAGATCAACGTTGCACCCACCAGTTGCACGAATCGAAGGTCCAGCATGTTGTTGGCTCCGCCGAACCACTGATTGCTGAGCGCCAGCAGCGGCGGAGATTGAAAGGCATCCACCAGGCCGGTTTCGAGGCCGGTAAGGATATCGGTGGCGGCCAGCGCGATCGGATGAAAGCCGTTCACTTTGTAGAGTTGAAATGTGTTGTTGTCGCCTTGTAGCACGCAAAGCCTCAGCTTGCGGATGTCATCTGGATGTGCGGCGGGCTGCTTGGTGAAGAAGTGGACCCAGCCCACGTCCGCCCAATTCAAAACGACGAATCCGCGCTGCGCCAGTTCCTTTTCCAGCCGCGGAGAGATGCGGTCGCGCACATAATCCAGCTCCTCGTAGGAATCCAGGAACATGGGGATCTGCAGGGCAAAGACGGATGGAATGATACCGCTGAGTCCCGCGCCCGAGATGGCGGCGGCTTGCAGCTTCTTGATGCGCATTTTCTCCACCATCTCCGGCTCGTCGCCCTGCTCGCCGCCCGGGTAAATCTTGACTTCGATGGTTCCGCCGGACTCTTCTTTCCACTGATCGCCCATGGTTTGCAGAATTTCCAGCCAGCGCGAGCCTTTGGGAACCAAAGTCCCCAAGCGGATGGTAGTGGTTTGTGCCGGCAGGCTCCCTTGGAAAATTGCGCAGGCGATCAGAATGCGAAAGAGCATGAGTGCATTGTGGCACAGGCCTCCTGAGTATGGCTCCCCGGCATGCAGGGTTTCCAACCACCTCTCCGCTATATCTTCGTCGGGAAGCTACCAACTGCCCGCGATAACGAAGCGGCAGCGGGGGTAGTTCGAGCAGCCAAGGAAATACTTGGTTGGAAGGGGCGATTTACGAACCCGCTGGACCATCTTCGCCCCGCATTGTTCGCAGTGAGCGGGTTTCTCTTCAGGCGGACCGTGCTCAAACTGTTCCTGGCATCGGACGCAGAAAGGCGTCCCCGGCACCGCTTGAAGCCGCGTCACCGGTATAGTTTCTCCGCATTGGGCACACAGAAGACTGAGTTCATCGTTGTCCGCTGGTTGCCGGTCTAGTTCCTCTTGAATCGCTTGAAGATGTTCGACATTCTTGGTTTGGCAATTCGAGCACCTGAATTGGTGCAAGAACCGTGAGACGAGTTCAGTATTATGGCAATCCATCGCTGGAGCACGGGCCCGAAGTTCATCAATCCAAGCCTGGGTCAGGACTCGTTCATGGCCGCAGTCCCGGCACACCAGCCTGTCGCCGTCTGTTCCCGATTCCTGTTTCTCGCGGTAGCCGAGCCCGCTCATCGAAGTTTCAACGCATAAGTGTTGAAAACTCCCATCTCCTCTCAATCGGCAACCGGACGTTTCGGCTCCTCTGGGGGCCTTTGAATGACGGGGCGCCGTTTCTACATAGCGCAGTCCCTCAGGAACAGGTTGATAAGGTTTTGATATGGCATTCCTAATTCGGCCGTCATTTCCTTGAAGTAGTTCACCGCAGCGGTATCCAGGCGGATGGTGACCTGGCGCTTGAGTTGATCTACGTAGGGGTTCTTGCGGGACTTGGAAAATCGTATCCACCTTTCATTGGAGTCTCCAGTACATTTGTTCTTCCCGCGCTCTCGCGCGCCTTGCCGAGATTAAGCGGATCACGGAATCGGGATCCTTTCAAGAAAGTTGCCGTTGCGACCCAGTATTTTGCGGTCGACCCCAGCGCAAAGGAGAGTTGTACGATGGTGTGGGGAACAACCCAGCGCGCCGCAGTGGCTCCCCAAGAATGCGGTTTTACAACTTTTTCTCTCCTTCCACACCATCACTCTTGGGGGCCCGGCATGGATTCGAAACCGTCGCGCCTACGCTTAAGGGGCGAGTTGCCCGGCGGGCGAGGGGAGCCACGCCGATGAGGCGGAAAAGGACTTATCCGTGAACCGCTGTCCGAATCGCTGGTGGGGAGCCACGCCGCAATGCTCGTGTCAAATCCGAGAGTCCACAATCCCACCGTCGCCAGCCTGGGACTTCAACGGCGCGTTGTTGAAGATGCTGGTGGACGTGGAAATGCGGTGGATGAATCAGAAATAAACGGGGCTTTTCATTGCGTCACATTGAACGTTAGCATCTCATCGGTGGTGAGACCACCATCGTCCGCACGCGCACAGAGCACATAGGTGCCAGGTTCATCGAACTTTACTTCCGTGACATACCTGCCGTCCGCAGGAACCGGAGGCAGTACCCAGACCGGCGCCCATGGCGAATTTGCACCCGCTCTCGTGTCTTCCCAAACCTTAATCTGCGAGGGCTCGAACGAAACACCGCCGCGGCCGCGATACACAAACCAAGAGAGGTGCAATCCCAAGACCTTGGTAACCGTTATTCTTTGCAGCGGGCGAAACGCTGAGTTGCGAGCGGTCTGCGCCGAGATTTTCCTCGCTTTGGGAACTCCGTCATCGGTGACAATCGCCACCAGCTCAACCGGCTGACCGACCTTCGCACCTCGAGTCTTTTCGCCCTCCAGTTTGACGAACGGCGGTTTGTTCGCCCGAATTTCGGGAGAGCTCGTTCCGGCGCCGAGCGCGCCGGTTTCGGACATAATGTCGACGTTCTCAATGACCAAATCGGGGCGAAGCGATGCGTACGCTTTGGTGGTCTTCTTATTTGCTATCAGGGTCCAAACCACCTCTTGGCTTCCAAAGTCCTTGGGAACACGAATCCGAAACATAAACCTGTTACGCCGCGGCAGGAAATGTGTCGGCTGTCCCTGGTCCGGTCCGCCGGGCTCAATATTGTTGCCGGGTCCCACCGGGAGGTCGAGTTGCTCTTCCCAGTTGTCATTCATGTACCCGAACACCAGATTGAACGATCCATCGGCGTTCTTCTCCCAGCCCTCATAGGCCGGCCACACAGGTTGGCCCTTATTGTAAGATTCGGCCCAGACCAATACCACGCCCGCCAAAAAAAGAGAAAAAGCGATCGCGGCTGGTCCGAGCCAGCGTGTTAGATATCCCATCGTGACGCCTCGCATTGCTAATTGGTGCTGAGCTTGGCAGGGACCTCGACCGAATTGCAGAGCGGGCACCCAATGATGACTTCCTCCCTGGATTCCTGGCGGCGCTTGATCATCTCTGCCTTGAACTGCTCGTCGCTCAGCGCCACGCCCTGTCCAAGATCGATGAACATGTTCGCGACGGACCGATTGCCAGAACCTTGCCAGTTCCTCGGATCCGGCACGTTCTTGTTGGCGGCGGAGTTATCCATGTATCCGATGATGTGAAGGATCGTGCCTTTGGGCAGGAGCGGCATGGAGTCATCGGCGTAGTTGTACCCACGCACCCAGTTGTGATCGTACCCGGCGCAGGTCAACGTCTGGATATTGAATCCCCAAATTGCCTCGAGGCACATACGCGCCCCAGGAGCGTGCAGGTGCGGCTCGAACGAAGTGATCTTTGTATTCTCGGTCAGCACCGTATAAGCGTGCAGTTGCTGATTCGCCTCATTCGGCCGGATGGAGATGTCCGAGCTATCGCCCAGGATCCGGCTGAACGAGAACGTATGAGTCGGCTTGTATCCCACCGGATGGAACTTGAAACCGACTTCCAGATGCGCCTTCGTGTCGCGGCCGTTCGAATGGAGGTGGACCGAGTCCGAAACGATGCTCGAACCAGCCGCCAATAGCACGCCCGCTTCGGGAGCGAAGAAATCGGCGCCACGTCCGACTTCGTGCACCGGCCAAGGGACCGGCAGTCCCAGGGGGCCACCCTTATCGGTGGTCCAAATCATGTGATGAAAAATGTAGCGCCCGCCCACCGTCGATCGGCCGCCGCCGCTTTTTGGCACATCATTAACTTCGCGCACCTGCACGGCTGATACGTAGCGGTCCTCTTTGAGTCCAGTAGGAACGTTCTCGATTTCTCCCCACCAATCCGGTGCGTCACCCTTCACGAGCATCTCTTTGGTCGACACGATCAAATCAGGCGTGCCAATCGCCCATGTGCTCCCGTCATCCAACTTCCGAGGGGGCGGCATGTCGGCCGGATTGCCTTCCGGGGCGCCGCTGTCAACCCACTTCACGATCTTTGCGAGCTCCAGATCGCTCAGAGAGAGATCGTCCTTGTAATGCTGGATCCCGACATTCTTTTCGATGTACCAGGGAGGCATGGCGCCGCGCCTGTCGCGAATCAGCGTTCGCTCTTTGATAGCCCTGGCCCAAGGTCGAACTTCGCCGTAGGCGATCAGCGACATCGGGGCAACGGAGTTCGGCTGATGACAATTTTGGCAGCTGCGCTGCAGAATGGGCGCGATGTCTTTCGAGAATGTCACTTCGCCTTTGATCACCGGAGTTTCTTCGGCCTTCAGGACCGAAGAAGCAAGCAAGCAAACTGCAACTGGGGCGAGCATGGACAACTCGATTCTCAATCGCCAGAATAGGTTACCGGCATTCATCATATGCGCTCCTTGACGGCACAAGTATCCGTCCACCTACACCTATCTTAATCTTAATCGACTGTAAAGGAACAGCTGCTCGGAGAGCGATAGCTCGATTACCTTGATCAGCAGGGCGTGCGTGGCGCGCCGTCAGCAGCGAACGCCAAGTTGGAAATGGAGATCCTGGCGGCCCAGATTGGACGGTGGCTCCCCAAGAACCAAGGTTTCAAACTACCTCTTCGCCCGTAATAGGTTGATTACAAGATCTCCAGCCTGACAGGCTTCCCGACGCGGCTGAGCATTTCCACGAGCGTGTCGATGCTGAACTTGGCCGTTTTCCTGTTCACCACGTCGGACACACGCGGGCGCGAAACCATCAGAATGTCGGCGGCCTCGGCCTGCTTTAAGCGATGTTCCGCAATCCAGACAGACAGCTGTCGGTCATCAAAATTTCATCCCGCGGTTTCTGGGTGTGAATAAAAACGAGTTTCGCCATCCGGTGCGAAGCCTGGACACGTAGAGTTGGATTCGTCCACTGGTGTGGGATCCGCGCTG
>Ga0302324_100002027_pt1 | contig 47870 bp, 36 predicted proteins | sample Palsa_T0_1_FD_201949 | JGI IMG/M metagenome (GOLD analysis project Ga0302324, IMG submission 201949) | Peat permafrost microbial communities from Stordalen Mire near Abisko, Sweden - Palsa_T0_1 | ecosystem: Environmental > Terrestrial > Soil > Palsa > Peat permafrost | place: Sweden: Abisko...
CTCGGCCCGGTCGACGACCTGCTGGTAGATGCGGCGGGTGTGCGCCAGATTGAGCCGCCGGAACAGGGGCTCCAGCTGCCCTTCGGAGAGTTTTGGAATCTCCACCGTTGAGCTTGGGCTGTGATCTTTACTCCTCATTGCTTCCTCCAAATGGGTAGATGTTTTGTTCCATCAAGTGCCCGACCTTCTCCTCCCGAGACCATGCATTCACAGCGGTCCTCGCCGTCAAGGGTTCGCTCCCGCCGCGCCTGAAAAAACGGCGCGCCCTTGACCGCTGCGGGCCGCCGCGAACCCCGCTCCGCCATGGAGTTGCAGAGCTCGCTCTACATAGGAGGCACTGAACACGTGCTCCTGCAAGCCGTCTTCCATAGCCCGCCGAAGCAGTTCCGGACCATGATTCTGCAGGATCACATGCAGCCGGTCGACCTCCTCGTACCACTGCCGTGGGCGCCGATGCACGATCTCGGTCAGATAGCGAATCGCAGGGTCGCCCAGTTCCAATAACTGCTGGCGCTTTAGATAACGCTTGCCCCGCTTGCCGGATACTGCCGCCACCAAAGCGGCGCGATGCTCGGCCAGAGAAGACTCTTCCCCGGCCTGGAACTTCCTCGGATGCTCGGCTTCATGCCGCCCGGCTACGATGCGCACCCGTTCGGCGTATAAGAACAACGTGGCCGGCATGCTGATCGCTTCCGGCGGCATCGAGTAGGCATGGCCGTCGTGCAGCACGGTTCCTGTCGGACCCACATAAACGGGTATACGCAGTGCCAGTTCCTCCGGTTGGACCTTCAGAGGACGAAGTCGAGATCTCTCCTTGGCCAGACGCAAGGCTGGAATGACTCCCGTCGCCCGGCTCGGACGCTCTTCGTTCACCTCCCGATGCCAGTCCCCCAGCTGCTGTCGAAGATCCTGCTCATCATGAAACCGCCGCACCTTGAAGAAGGAGGACTTGACGAAACCTACCAGGTTCTCGACGCTCCCCTTTTGCTGGGCCCGGTAAGGCCAGCACAACTCCACTCCGATGCCCATCTCCAGCGTGGCGTAGGCAAAGACCGGATTCCACTCCGTCACCTCGCCATTTTTCCCCCACCGCAGAGCAACCGTTCTGGGCCGGTCGAAGACGCACTGCAAGGGAACTCCACCCCAGCTGGCCAGATGCTCGGCCAAAGTCCTGACCAGACTCTCCACGGCCTGGTCCTCGACCAGGCTCACGCAGACGTAGCGCGAGTACTTCAGCCGAGAAGCAAAGAAATGGATCCGTCGGCGGGTGCCATCGACGAACTCCACTTCCACCTCTCCGAAATCGTGCTGGCTGAACTCTCCGGCCAGACCTTCGAAGCGAACCAGCGGCGACCAGCGCGTACAGCGCTGTCTTGCCACCCTGATATCCGGCCTCCTGCACACGCCGCAAAATCTCAAGTGAGGGAAGATCCGGCGCCTGCTGGAGTATCTCCATGACTGGTTTCCGGAAACTCGATACCAGGCTGGGACGGCCAATCTGTCGCTGCCCTCGCTCCCCGGCGTCATCGACGCGCACCACCGGACCCTCTTGCGCTATCCGCTTCACCGAACGCAAGGAAGCCCCACTCAGACGCGCCACTTCCGCCTTGCTATGACCCGCCTTCAACAGAATCTCGATCTCGTGTCGCTTCAGCATCCCCAACATCCTCCTCTCCTCCGCTCCCGGATACTGGGAATCCTTAGGCGTGCCAGAATTTCCGGAATGAACCGGGCCAAAATTTCCGGAACTGACAAAAATAGCGGGGGAACCGCGTTTCGCGGCTCAAAAAAGGGGAGGACCACGGGAAGAGATTGGCTTATTCTGCTTGTGCCCTGTCGACGGCAAGTAGGCCGAAATTGACATTAGCGCCTCCGCGAGGAGTCCGCAAAATAGCGTGGACCCGGACTTTGTGCTCAAGTCAGTGGTGACGGCGGTCGCTCTCCGAGCTTCTTCCCGATCCCGTTTGGGAGATTGCTTCAAGTGGCACAGCCCGGGCCGGCTGACATGGCCGAGGAGGTGTACCCATGTTGAAAACGCAGAAGAATACGAAGCCGCGCGGGCTTTCGTCCGGCCCCGTATTGGAGCCGAACGCAGCCGGGTCGATATCGGAGCGACCACGAGATTTATGTCGCCGTACCACCCGACCGGGATGATCAGCCGGTGCGGCGGTTCACGTTCACCGAGGATCTGGTCGCGGCAGCCGGTACAGGTCAACGTCCTTTACCAACTCATCGGTCACATTCGCGTCGCTGAAGTAGCCCGTGTCGGCGCTGACCTTCTCCGGCGTCTGTTCCAGATTCGTCACCATCTGCTTCGGCGCTCGGCAAGCGTGACCCCCTTGTGCATAGCTGGACCTAATCCGCTGGGCGACTAAGAGATGCGATGAGCCGAAGGTTTTGTGCGCCAGGCCGTGGAATGCCGATTCACCACCTAACGTAAAATGGTGCTTATGAATCGACAGAATGTCCTGAATTTGCGGTCGTTCTGGCAAATCCAGATCATTGGATGGTGCTGTTTTTATCTTTTCGACCTACTGGAATCCATTCATAACTTCCTGACTAAGCGGCTGTATATCGATGAAGAGACTGTGCCTATCGTTCTGATGTTCGTGGGAAGTTGCGCCCTGCGCCCATTTTGCCGCTGGCTGGTGCAACAATCGCAGTCCTGGATCGCTCTTGAATTGAAGGCAGCCGCGGCGGCCATGGTCACCTCCATCCCCGTAGCCTGCATCGCCGGCCTCATTTTGCAGAATTCTTATCATGTGCCCTGGCACGCATTGGTTGCAATTTTGATGTGGTCATTCTTCATTCTCTTCATGTGGTGCAGTCTGTACTTCAGCATCAAGCAATGGCAGCAATCGAACATGGAGAAAGAGCGGTTGCTTCGCGCCGAGTCTGAGCTCAGAGAGACGCGCCTGCTTGCACTTCGCTATCAGTTGAATCCACACTTCCTCTTCAATTCGCTCAATGCCGTCTCCACTCTCGTTCTGGATGGAAATGGGCCGGCGGCCACGCGGATGCTGGCGCAGATCGGAGATCTTCTCCGCACCAGCCTGGATTCCGAAGTCACAGCAGAGGTGACACTCTCTCAGGAACTGGCCTTTACCGAAGGGTACTTGGCGATTGAGCAAACAAGGCTAGGAGGGCGGCTGAAGATCGATTTGGCTGTCCCGTTGGAAACGCGGGATGCCCTGGTGCCGAGCATGTTGCTGCAGCCGCTGGTTGAGAACGCAGTGCGCTACGGGGTCGCGCCATTGATCGAAGGTGGGTGGATTGCGATCAAGAGCGCGCTGCGTGCCGACAGGTTGCGCATTGTGATCGGAAATTCCGGCCGTCGTGGTGAGGGCGAGCAAAAGAAGAATGGAAACGGAATCGGTCTCGGAAACACGGCGGAGCGCCTGAAGACACTGTACGGGACGGATTTCGAGTTTTCGCTTGGGTGGCCTGAAGCGGGCGGTTGCGAAGTCGTGTTGGAATTGCCGATACGCAGGGATCGGTGTCTGCGGGAGGTCTCAGCGTGCGTGCTCTGATCGTCGATGACGAGCCCTTGGCGCGCCGTGGCGTCGTTCTCAGGCTGCGTAAATTTAGAGATGTTGAGATCGTTGGCGAATGTGGGGACGGGCAGTCCGCGGTGGCGAAAATTCTGGAACGATCTCCTGATGTTGTGTTCCTCGACATCCAGATGCCGGGCATGGACGGTTTTGAGGTCTTGCGCGCATTGCCTGGAGAAAGCCTGCCCGCAGTTATTTTTCTGACAGCGTATGAACAACATGTTTTGCGGGCATTCGATGTGCATGCACTGCATTACTTACTGAAGCCGGTGGACGACACGCGCTTCGCGGCAGCCGTCGGTCGAGCCCGTGAGTTCGTAGATTCCACATTGAAGGCCGAAATGGCACAGCGGGTTGTGAAGATGCTGGACCGTACTTCGGACAGCTACGCCTCCCGGTTTACGGTGCAAACTGGGTCCCGCATTCAAATCGTCACTACGGAGGATGTTGAGTGGATTGGGGCTGCTGGTGACTATGTTGAACTCCACGTTGACGGTCGCTCTTTCCTCTTACGCGAGACGATGGCTTCTATCGAACAGCGCCTCGACCCGGCAAAGTTTCTTCGGATACACCGCTCCCGAATTGTGCAGTCCAAAGGCATACTGGAACTGCGACCCATCGAGAATCGCGAATTTAGGGTAAAGCTCTCGGACGGCTCGGAGCATCGCTCGAGCCGGACCTACGCAGATCGACTTGAACGCTGGTTGTCATCCGGTAGGATCTGACAAGAATTGACTGAGGCGATTGGAGGCAACGGCCAGCTGGGACAGTCAGTTTCGGCATCCGCCCTCACGTCTTTCGCGAGGCTCCAGAGACGGAGCTGAGGACGCTCGAGACTGTCCGCCGCCGCGCCATCCCCACGGGCCAACCCGCGAAGCACACAATCCCGCAAAGCCTGCGAATACGAATGCATCCGGACCTCCCTTCAAGTTCAAGGACCGGACGATTAACGCATGAAATGTAGATAGATACTTAAATTAGAAATGATCTAGCTTAGCTTAGCTATAGCTTAGCTAAGCTAAGCTAGAAGCTGGCTGCAAGCGCCTCCCAGCGGCACGGCTTTCGATCTGTTGGGCGGGCCGTGCAACTCGGGGAACACCACATTCACGCTGGCCGATACCGGGGATACGGGTACTGACAACACCGCCGGCAAACGAACTCACGTGGCGACGAGCAAGAGGTATTGCCGCGGGCCATGGACAGGCTGTTTGCGGTGACGGTCCATGGCATTTACCTGGCCACCGAGGATGCCAGCGGCGCAACCGTGCTCGCACACTGGCCCTTCGGGGCCGCCCGGACGATTCCGATCGTTCCGCTTCAGAAGCCGCTCTACTTCGGATTGGCGGTTGGTCCCGACGAGCGGGAAGCGATGTACGGACAGCTTGACCAGCGGACCAGGCAACTCATGCAGCTGGATCCTCTGCCGCGATAAGCCCTACTCAAGCTTCACCAACGGTGATTAAGGGAGCAGAAGTCTTGTGACCGCCGGTTTCGGATTCATGTCGGTCGGGTTCCCGGGGAATGCGCGGTATTCGCGCCATTTCATAAGCAAGGCAGGGACTGCTCGAACCTCGACCGGCTCCGGTTAGCCGGGAGTTCGGTCGAAGTTCGGCAGTGTACTATTTTTGAGGTTTACCTTCTCAGATCAGGCAAGGTCGAAGCGGTCAAGGTTCATCACCTTGTCCCAGGCGGCTACAAAGTCATGGACGAACTTTTCCTGCGCGTCCGAACTTCCGTAGACTTCGGCCAGCGCCCTGAGCTGGGAATTGGAACCGAAGACCAGATCGACACGCGTGCCCGTCCATTTGAGTTCACCTGCCTTGCGATCGCGCCCTTCAAAGACCTCCTGGGCATCTGAGACCGCGTTCCACTCTGTGCCCATATCGAGCAGATTGAGGAAGAAGTCGTTGCTCAGCGCCTCTGGCCGCTTGGTGAAGACGCCATGCTTTGCCTGTCCAACGTTGGCGTTCAGCACCCGCAGGCCGCCGACCAGCACGGTCAGCTCAGGCGCAGTCAGCGTTAGTAACTGGGCCTTGTCAACCAGCAACGCCTCAGACGGTATGGTGTATTTGCCTTTGAGATAGTTGCGAAAGCCGTCGGCAATCGGCTCGAGCACGGCGAAAGAGTCGACATCGGTCTGCTCCTGCGAGGCATCCGTACGCCCCGGTGCGAAGGGAACGGTCACGGTGTGGCCGGCATTTTTCGCCGCCTTCTCGACGCCCGCGTTACCGGCGAGGACGATCAGGTCGGCGAGTGAGACCTTCTTGCCGCCGGAAAGGTTGCCGTTGAATTCGCCCTGAATCCCCTCGAGCGTCTTCAGCACCTTCGCGAGTTGCTCCGGCTGGTTGACCTTCCAGTCCTTCTGCGGCGTCAGCCGGATACGCGCGCCGTTCGCGCCGCCGCGCTTGTCGGAGCCACGGAAGGTGGACGCCGACGCCCAGGCGGTGGAAACCAGTTCCGAGACCGTCAGGCCCGAAGCCAGGATTTTGCCCTTGAGGGCGGCAATGTCCTGTTCATCAATCAGCTGGTGATCGACCGCGGGGATGGGGTCCTGCCAGATGAGCTCTTCGGCAGGGACTTCTGGGCCGAGATAGCGCGGGCGAGGACCCATGTCGCGGTGGGTCAGCTTGAACCACGCACGGGCAAAGGCATCGGCGAACTGATCTGGATTCTCGTAAAAACGCCTCGAAATCTTTTCATAGAGGGGATCGACGCGCAGCGCGAGGTCCGTGGTCAGCATGGACGGTCCCCGTCGCTTGGTGGGGTCATAGGGATCCGGCACCGTACCATTGCCTGTCTCGCCCTTCGGCTTCCACTGATTTGCCCCGGCCGGGCTCTTGGTCAGCTCCCATTCGTAGCGAAACAGATGGTCAAAGAACTCATTGCTCCATTGGGTCGGCTTGGTCGTCCAGATGACCTCCAGACCGCTGGTGATCGCGTCGCCGCCGACTCCGGTGCCGTAACTGTTCTTCCAGCCAAGGCCCTGCTGTTCAAGGCCGGCGCCTTCCGGCTCAGGTCCAACGTTTGACGATGGGCCGGCGCCGTGGGTCTTGCCGAAGGTGTGGCCGCCGGCGATCAGTGCGACGGTTTCTTCGTCGTTCATGGCCATGCGTGCGAAAGTCTCGCGGATATCGTGGGCCGCAGCGACCGGGTCGGGATAGCCATCCGGGCCTTCTGGATTCACGTAGATCAGACCCATCTGCACCGCCCCGAGCGGATTCTCGAGGAGTCGCTCATTGGAACCGGCTCCGGTGCGATCTTGCTCGACGCCGTGCAACTCCGCATCGGCTACCAACACGCCTTCGTTGCCCGGCTTTCCCTTGCCGTAGCGATGGTCGCCACCCAGCCACGTTTTTTCCGTGCCCCAGTAAACGTCCTCGTCCGGATCCCAGACGTCTTCGCGCCCGCCGGCGAAACCGAAGGTCTTGAAGCCCATCGATTCCAGGGCAACATTGCCGGTGAGGATGATCAGGTCGGCCCAGGAGATTTTGTTGCCATACTTCTGCTTGATTGGCCAGATGAGCCGGCGCGCCTTGTCGAGGCTGACGTTATCGGGCCAGCTGTTGAGCGGCGCAAAGCGCTGCTGTCCGGATCCGGCGCCGCCGCGGCCGTCGCCGATGCGGTAGGTTCCGGCGCTGTGCCAAGCCATGCGAATGAACAGAGGTCCGTAGTGGCCGAAGTCCGCCGGCCACCAGTCCTGCGAAGTAGTCATCAACGCCAGCAGGTCCTTCTTCACCGCGGCCAGGTCGAGGCTGTTGAACGCCTCGGCATAATTGAAGTCCTTGTCCATGGGGTCGGACTTGGACGAGTGCTGGTGCAGAATCTTCAGCTTCAACTGGCTGGGCCACCAGTCACGGTTCGATGTGCCTTCTCCAGCGGTGTGATGGAATGGGCACTTCGTTTCGGTAGGCATGCATTCTCTCCTTTTACTGCTTGAGTCGAACTACCGGGTCAACTGGCCCGGATAGAGTTGGTCTCGACCATACGAATGTAGCATTATAGAGACTGATAGCTCCAATATATAATTCCCATTCCAGGTATAGGCATTCCCTATGGAATTTCATCAACTGCGTTACGTTTGTGCGATCGCGGAAACAGGCAGTTTCAGCCGCGCCGCCGAGCGCTGCCAGATCGCCCAGCCCTCGCTCTCTCAGCAGGTTCTCAAGCTCGAGGAAGATTTGGGGACGAAGCTCTTCGACCGTCTGGGCCGCAGCGTCCGGCTTACCGAGGCTGGTCGCGCCTTTCTGCCCCATGCCCGCTCCATTCTGAGCCAGATGGAAACGGCACGATCGAGCGTAGCCGATAAGTGCGCCGACGTTCGCGGCAGCGTAGCCGTAGGGGTTATCCCAACGATTGCGCCTTACCTCATGCCCCGCTACACCACCGCCTTTGCGAAGAGGCATCCTGAAGCGAAGCTGCGCATCGTTGAAGAAACCACCCCGGTCCTGGTCGAAAGCCTGCGGAACCTCTCGATCGATCTTGCGATTCTTGCTCTGCCTCTGCGTCACAAAGACCTGGAACTGTTTCCTCTTCGCACCGAACCGCTCTTTGCGGTGCTGCCCAGGGACCATCCCCGCGCCGCAGCCGAAACCCTGGCCCTCAAGGATCTCCGTGGAGAAACCTTCGTCATGCTGCGCGACGGCCACTGCTTCCGCGACCTTAGCATCGCCGCCTGCGCCCACGCTCGAGTCATGCCGCGCATCGCCTTTGAGAGCGGCCAGTTTAGCAGCCTCTTTGGAATGGTCGCGGCCGGCGTCGGCATCTCGCTGGTTCCCGAAATGGCCATCGATCGGAACGCAGGCTGCCGCTATGTGCGCCTCAGCGACGTCCGCGCCACCCGCACCATCGTCGCTGCCATTCTGCGTCGGCGCAGCTTCAACCGCGTCCAGCAGGCCTTCTTGTCTGGAATCAGGAATTAGCCAGCGGATTCGATGGCATCCCATCACGGTAAATTTAGTGAGGCTGGTTTCACTCTCGGCTGATCTAATGCGCTGAGGTGTGAGATGGAGTTAAAACCCTTCCTTCTGGATATGTGGCTGGACGCCCACGAACACGGCATCCAATTCAATCTGGCGGCCAGCACAGGTCCGGTGTGGACCTTGAAGGAAATTCTGAACCTGGCCGGCGAGGAGCAGCGCCAACTCTTCTGGAATCACAAGGTCGTGTATGGCCGTCCGGCAGGCGCTCAGGGTCTGCGCGCCGCGATCGCCGAGATGCAGGGGGTGGATGTAGACACGGTGCAGGTGGTTACCGGCGCATCGGAGGCGCTGCTGATCCTCATGTGGCTGGCGGCGGAACCAGGCGCCAACGTCGTGCTGCCCCAACCGGGCTTTCCAACCTTCTCCGCGCTGCCTGAGGCTCTTCGCATCGACGCCCGCTACTATACCGTTCGCAAGGAGAACGGATTTTCCATCGATATCGACGAGATCAAACAGCTTACCGATCGAAACACGAAGCTCGTCCTGATCAATAGCCCGCACAATCCCACTGGCGCCACGATCAGCGATGTGGACTTGGACATCCTGCACGAGCACACCTCATCCCGCGGGATTCAACTCATTAGCGACGAGGTCTACCACCCTATTTTTCATGGACCGCCGACCCAGTCAGCCGCCCGTCTGCCTCAGGCCACGGTTATCCATGATTTCTCCAAGGCTTTTCCCTTATCTGGAGTACGGACCGGATGGATGATTGAGCATGACCCCGAGCGCCGCAAGCGCTACTGGACTGCGCGCTCCTATTTTTCCATCACCAACAATAGTGCCGGGGAGATGCTGGCGGAGATCGCGATACGTCACCGAGACATCGTACTCGGCAAAACCCAGAAGACGGCGAGTGAAAATCTTGGCCAACTGGAGGCCTTCATGTCCGAGCATCGTGAAACTATTGGCTGGATTCCTCCTCGCGGCGGAATGACCGCATTTCCCTGGCTGCTCAGCGGAGAAAACAGCCGCGCCTTTTGCCTGGCCGCCGCAGAGCGAGGCATTCTACTCGCACCCGGGGATTGCTTCGACGCGCCCTCGCATTTCCGCCTTGGCTTCGCAGCCGCCGGCGAGAGGCTTTCTGAGGCGCTCAACCGGCTCGGCGAAGTGGTCACGAATTTGGCAGCCGTAAGCTCAAGGAAAGACGAGGGCCAGCCGACCGCCCTGTCCAGAAATCCAATCTGAGACCCTGAGGTATACTTCTCTGCGACCTATAAGGCAGATGTTTTCCGAGGCAAAATGAAACCGCTTTCACGTCGCGATCTGTTGAAGACCGGCCTACTGGCTCCGGCTGCCGTGGCAGTCGGCAACGGCATGGGCCCACTGGGCGTTGCGATCGAGGTCGCCGGGCAGGGTCCCGGCCTGGTTCCCGCTAACCCAGCGCCGATATCGACAAAGTCGAGCGCTCTACGCGAACGCTTGCTGCTCGACTTTGGCTGGCGCTTCCATCTTGGAAACGCCAACGATCCGGCCAAGGACTTCGGATTTGGCGGCGGAATGTCCGGCAACTTCCAGAAGACGGGGAACTTTCTCTCCGCCTCCGCCATTGCCTTCGACGACAGCGACTGGCGCAGCTTGGATCTGCCCCACGACTGGGCCATCGAGCTGCCTTTTGAAAACGACCCATCGCTTGCGAGCAAAGGCTTCTACCCTCTGGGGCGGACGTATCCGGCTACCAGCGTTGGTTGGTATCGCCGGGTCTTCGACCTTCCGGGCGATGACTCCGGCAAGCGGATCACGATCGAGTTCGATGGCTCGTACCGGGAAACGATGGTAGTTTTCAACGGCTTTTACATCGGCACTCACGGCGGCGGATACGATCCCTTTCAGTTCGATCTGACCGACTTTGCCAACCCCGGCGGAAGAAACGTCCTGCTGGTTCGGGTGGACGCCACGTTGAGCGATGGCTGGTTTTACGAAGGGGCGGGAATCTACCGTCATCTCTGGCTGGTGAAAACCCATCCGGTCCATGTGAAGCAATGGGGCACATTCGTGCAAACTCAGGTCCGGTCCGGGGACGCTGCTCTCTCCATCCGCACCGAGGTAAGTAACCGCGGCAAGACGGTGCAGACCGCGCGCGTCGCCTCCACGGTTCTCGATCCTTCCGGCAACCCGGTCGGAAGAGCGGCCACCGCACCGGTATCGCTTTCAGAAATGGGAGAACAAACTTACCAGCAGGAGATTGTGTTGGCGAATCCCCTCCTCTGGTCGCTTGAGGAGAGAAATCTCTACACGCTGGTCACCGAGGTGGAAGCCGGTGGGGAAGTCGTCGATCGCTACCAGACGCCGTTTGGTATCCGCACGCTGAAGTTCGATCCGGAGAAGGGCTTCTTCCTGAATGGTAAGTCCGTCAAGGTGAAGGGAACATGCAATCACCAGGACCACGCGGGAATCGGCGTGGCGCTGCCCGATGCCGTGCAGTATTACCGCGTTCGCAAGCTTCAGGAAATGGGCTGCAATGCAATCCGCTCTTCGCACAATCCGCCCACGCCTGAGCTGCTTGACGCCTGCGACCGGCTGGGGATGCTGGTTTTCGACGAGACCCGCATGATGTCGTCCAATCCCGAAGGTCTCAGCCAATTCGCGGACCTGGTGCGGCGCGACCGCAATCATCCGAGCGTCTTCCTGTGGTCGATGGGGAACGAAGAAGGCCAGGCAAACACCGAAAGGGGGCTGCATATCCTCACCGCCATGAAGGCCGTCGCTACTGAATACGACGGTTCGCGGCCGGTATCGATCGCTCCTGTTTTCGCCATCGGTACCGGGGGCCTCGCCGTATGCGACGTCATCGGCTACAACTACATGGACCCCCAAGCCGAGGCCTATCACCAATCCCACCCCGACAAGCCGGTCATTGGCACCGAAACCGTCAGCGCAGTCGGCACCCGCGGCATCTACGTCACCGATCCCGCCAAAGGCTATGTCGGTTCCTATGATCCGTATACGACCACCGGCCGTGCATCGGCCGAAGGCTGGTGGAGCTTTTGCAATTCCCAACCGTGGCTCGCCGGCGGCTTCGTATGGACCGGCTTCGACTATCGTGGCGAACCCTCCCCCTATCAGTGGCCCAATATCAGCTCCCAATATGGAGTGATCGATACCTGCGGCTTTGCTAAAGACAGCTTCTATTACTATCAGTCCTGGTGGACCAACCAGCCGGTCCAGCATCTCTTTCCGCATTGGAATTGGCCGGGGTTGGAAGGCAAAGATATCGCGGTCTGGGTTTATTCCAACCTGGACAAGGTGGAGCTGTTGCTCAACGGCCAGAGCCTGGGGGCGAAGGATGTGAACAAGGACGCGCATGTCTCCTGGACGGTCCACTACGCTCCTGGCTCGATCGAGGCGCGCGGCTTCAAAGATGGCCGCCAAGTGATGACCGCGACCCGGGAAACTACCGGCCCTGCAGCCAAGCTGGCGCTAAACGCAGACCGTCAGGAGCTCTCAGCCGATGGCGAGGACGTGGCCATGTTTGCCGTCGCTGTTCAGGACGCACAGGGCCGTGTCGTCCCCATCACTGAGAACGAGGTGACCTTCACGGTCTCCGGCAAAGGCAGGCTGATCGGAGTTGGGAATGGAGATCCCACCGATCATGCTTCCGACAAGGGTCGATCGCGAAAGGCCTTCGGCGGTTTCTGCATGGCGGTGGTTCAGTCGACCAAGAGCGCCGGCGAGGTCACCGTCGCGGTATCGTCCCCCGGACTCGCGCCCGCCAGGGTCACAATTGCCGCAAAAGATGCGCCGCTCCGCCCGCAAATCGCAACCTGGGAGCGTGACGTGCCAATCGGCCCGGGCGTCACTGGCCTATGGAGGCCGCTTCCTGCCGGTGGCAACAATCCTCTGGGCGCACTTCTGGGGCTGCGCGGCAACATGGTCTTCACTCTGCGCCAGCAAGCCAATACCCTCACCGGCAGCGTGGAGGGCGGGAATGGCGGTTTCTTCGGTGGCAGCGACGTTCCCGCCGAGATCACCGAAGGCAAAGTCGAAGCCAGCCGCATCTCGTTCAAAGCCGGGAGGACGACCTACTCGGGGAATCTGAAAGGCGATCAGATCGAGCTTCAGCGGTCGGCCAGTCTTGGCTTCCCTATTCCCAAGCCTGCCGCAGAGCCTCCGGGGCCGCGCCCGGCAATCGGGCCTCCACCGGACGGGTCGGATCCTTCGATCAATCCTTCCTGGCGCCTCCCATCGACGGTCCCGGTGGTGCTGCACCGGGTTCAGCGCTAGCGCATGCTTCCCTTGCCCTACTCACGAAGGAAGCAGTTCCTTCCGCGACGATGGATTCCACGGCCTTTCGCGGCCGAAAAGCGAGGGAATCTCCACTCGCCTCGCCCCACTAAAAAAATTTCGCGCCAAGCATCAAAATTCCAAAGTAGGCATCTCAGGACATGGAATCTACCTGGCCCCAAAGCCGTAGAATCCAGTCGAGTTGTCCGCCCGCCGGACAGAAAGGCCGCTCAAATCCGCGCCCGTGGGCCTGTGGCCGTAACGGGGCAATCCAACATCAGGATGAGCAAAGGATGAGCCGGCAGAAGGAAGAAGCATGCGCACTAAGGTCGCCATTCGTTCGTTGCTGTTTTCGTTGATATTGGTAGTCTGCGCCCACGCTGCATTTGCACAAATCGGTATTGGCATTTCGGTGCATTTCGGTCCTCCCGCGCTTCCCGTCTACGAACAGCCGATTTGCCCCGCAGAAGGCTACATATGGACGCCCGGTTACTGGGCCTACGACCCCGCTACTGGCTACTACTGGGTACCCGGCACCTGGGTTCAGGCGCCTCGGGTCGGCTTTCTGTGGACGCCCGGATGGTGGGGTTGGGGCGGCGGCGCGTTTCTCTTTCATGAGGGATACTGGGGCCCGCATGTGGGCTTCTATGGCGGCATCAACTACGGCTTCGGCTACGGCGGAGTTGGCTATCTCGGTGGGCGCTGGGAAGGTAACCACTTCGCCTATAACACCTACGTGAATCATGTGAATACCACCATCATTCACAACACCTACAACACGACGGTCGTAAACAATGTCACTGAAAATCACGTGAGCTACAACGGTGGTGAAGGCGGCTTGCAAGCCCGCCCCACAGCCGAGGAGGAGTCCTACGGCAAGGAGCAGCATGTCGGCCCGGTAGCCGAGCAGACCCGACACGTTGATGCGGCCCGGAACAATCCCGAACTTCGCGCGACCGCCAACCACGGCGTGCCGCCCATCGCCGCAACCGCAAAACCCGGCGATTTCAAGGCCGGGGTAGTGGCGTCCAGCCGTGCTGGCGGGGAATACAAGGCTCCTCCCGCCAATGAAGCGCATGGTACTGAAACCCATGGCACTGAAGCAGCGGGGACTGAAGGGCATGGCACTGAAGCGGCTCCCAAGACCTACCACGACGCCAATGAATTGCAGCCGCACAAGTACACCGCGCCAACCAGTGGAAACGCTAATAACGACAAAAAGTATCAGGACCAGCAGGACAAACTGGCCGCCAAGCAGGCCCAGGACCACGCCAAGCTTCAGCAGCAGCAGGAGAAGGAGCATCAGCAGGCGGCCCAGAAAAACTACAACGACCAGCAGAAACAGCAGCTGGAGCAGAAGCACGGGCAACAAACCCAGCAGCTCGAGCAGAAGCATGCCACTCAGCAAGAGCATTTGTCAGCACACCAGGCGCCGCATGAGTCTTCATCAAAACCAAAATAGTAGACGATGATGAGCAGGGAGGTGTGAGGGGAAGCCAGCAAAGCTGTTCCGGCTTTTTCTTAGAAAAGCTTCGATAGCGAGAAACACCTTACACTTACCCTGCGGTTGTCCTGAACTGGTGTGAAGTGTGAAGGCTACGTAGTCAGAGGCAAGCGTCTCAAACAGAAAGGCCCAATAGAGCCAGCATCTCGCGTCGCCCAAGGGTGGTCACATTGAGGGCCCTGCTATCGAGCTCCCGGGTCACCCATCTCCTTTTCAGAGCGATCTTCAAGATGGCGGCTCCCAGAGATCCGCCGACATGAGGCTGGCGCTCGCTCCAATCTACGCACGCGCATGCGAAACGCCGGCGTTGCCCCCGGGAGGCCTCCGTATCAATGCCAAGGGCTTCAAACCCCCTCATTCCATCCGGTGTGAGGGCGTAGCTATCGGCTCCGCCCATCGAGTCGGCCAACAGCCATCCTAAGGCCTGGAAGCGATCATGAAGCGATACCGCCACGGTGCCTGCAAGGTGATCGTAGCAAGTTCTTGCCACGCGCAGCCGGCTGGGCGTGCTGGGCACGAATTTACTCCCCGTGGCCGGGCCGCCGGCGAGCACACTCAGCCCTTCAAGCACTCCGGCAACGCTCGATCCGTGTAGGCTGTAATAGCGATGCTTCCCCTGTTTCACGACTTGGACCAGCCGTTCGGCTGCCAGTCGACTCAGGTGCGCGCTGGCGGTCGAAGGGCTCACCTCAGCCACCACTGCAAGCTCGGTGCTGGTGCGTGCATGGCCGTCCATCAGCGAGTAGAGCATTCGGGCGCGTGCCGGCTCGCCGATGGCTGCCGCAATTCTGGAGGCGGCGATATCGATTCCGTCTGCTGCATACACACTTTGAGCGTAGACGAATTGTTCATGCCGGGCAATGGGACGGGCTGACTTCCTGCAGGGCGCCAAATTTGCCCGGGCCAGAGGTGGGCATAAGGTAGCAGGTCTCCGTTCGGGGAGGCGCGGTGCCCAGACTCGTTTCTCATGTTCGCTCCGCCGAAGATGGAAATTGATCTCCATCCGGCGCTCGTGATTGGGATCCGCCCCTACTTGGATCGCAACTCAGCTCGCCTGGCCCGGGCGCCACGCCAATACAGAATAAGGCCTAGCAGGACCGAGGCGGCGGTGCCCGCAACCAGCTTCAGTTCAAATCCCAGCTTGTTTGAGGAGTCTCCGGGCGGCACGAGTGAAACAATAATCCCCAGCAGGACGATCAAGAATCCTAAACTGCCGCAAATCCAAACGCCGGCTATTCCTCCGGGCACCAACACCGCATGTCGGTTCTCTTTGCGATCGCTGCGGCCGGCCAGTTTGATGACGGCTGCGAACATATACAAAAAGGGAATGAAGTACAGAATGATGGCCGCATCGATCAGAAATTGATAAGCGCCCCGTGTCGTCTCGTTGATCTGGCTGCTGATCAGAATCGCACCTGAAAGAGAGGCCTGCACGAGAATTGAAATATAAGGAGTCTTCCAGCGGGGATGAATCTTGCCGAACGCTGCCGGTAGATAGCGGTCGATTCCGACCACGAAAGGCACCCGCGCAATGCCAGCCACAGTGCTGCCCACGCCGCCGGCGTTGCCTACGGTAACCAGTATGGCGGCCAGCATTCCCAGGAAGCCGATGCGTAAGGCGATAGACCCCACCGTAATGGCGTGAAACACACCGCTTTGGGGATCTAAATCCGCGGCAGGCACGAGCGTAAGAACTGCGAACGTGCCGGCAATGTACATCAGGGCGATCAGCGCGCCGGCGCCAAACACCGCCCGCGGCAGCGTCCGGCGCGGGTCGCGTACTTCTTCGCTCATCGCCGAGACTAGCTCCAGTCCGGTGAAGGCGAAGGCGATCTGCGACCAGAAGTTGACCGTGTCCCAATTCCACGCCGGCAACATATTGGCGACGGTGAAATGAGTCACCGAGCCATGCCGCAGGCAGACTACCGCAGCTATGCCTGCCAACACTAAAAGAGGCACGTAGGTGCCGACACCGCCGGCATTCTGCAGCCATTTGCCGACATTCAGGCCGATTATGTTCAAGAGCACCGCGATCAAAAGCAGAGAGAGGGAGACGGTAAGCAGAAATGTCCGGTCCTGGGAGAGCGTTGCGCCGCCTCCGCCCACGATGTAGGCGGCCATCGAGGCGCTGGCGAGCAGCAGGCCGGGAAAATAGAAGACGGTATAGAACCAGTAGGTCCAGCCGGCTACAAATCCGTGGAAGGGCCCGAAAGCCTCTCGGGACCAAACGTACAGCCCGCCCTCCTCTGGAAAACGTGACGAAAGCTCATTGATCACCAGCGCGCCGGGCACGAAAAAGAATACCGCAGCAAGCACCCACAAACTGATCGAAGAGGTGCCGTTGTGTCCTGCAGCCGCGATCCAGCGAGGCCCAAGCACGGTGGCGATGTTGAACAACAGCACATCCCAGAAACCCATCGTTTTGCGCAGCTGCGATTTGGAATCGAGGGAAGTGGGCGCCGAGGCCGTCATCGCGTCACCTGAGGTCGGGAAAGAAGCCGATTCCGCATTTCGGAGATCATAAAAGGCGAGCTTGGATGGAATCTTTGAACTCAGCCCACGAGAATAACACTTCAGCGCTTTCTGGGGAGCTGCACGGACGACCAGAGGAGCCGCGACCGCTGCGTGGTACGCCCGGTCGGCCACGTCGGGAATAAAATTATTGCGAGATGGCCCTCCGCAAAATTGTGCATGTCGACATGGACGCCTTTTATGCGTCAGTCGAACAGCGGGATGATCCCCGCCTCCGCGGCAGGCCCGTCGTTGTCGCCTGGAAGGGGAATCGTTCTGTCGTTTGTGCGGCTTCGTATGAAGCACGGAGGTTTGGGGTGCGATCCGCAATGCCGGCGATGCGCGCCGAACGCCTTTGCCCGGAGGCGGTCTTCGTGCCTCCCGACTTCCCGCGCTACCGGGCGGTTTCGCGGCTTGTCCGCGAGATCTTCCGGCGGCACACAGATTTGATCGAGCCGTTGTCGCTGGACGAGGCCTATCTCGATGTTACCGAGAACAAGATGGGTCTGCCGACGGCCACTCGGGTAGCGCGCGCCATCCGGGAGCAAATCCGGCAGGAGTTGGATCTTACCGCCTCGGCGGGGGTAGCCCCGAATAAGTTCTTAGCCAAACTGGCCTCGGACTGGCGCAAGCCCGATGGGCTCTTTGTGATCCAGCCTGACGAGGTGGATGCCTTTCTCGCTCCGCTGCCGGTCGGACGCGTGCCCGGCGTCGGTCGAGTGACCGAAGCCAAGCTGGAGAAACTCGGCATCCAGACGGTAGGAGACTTACGCGCTAAAGAAGCATCGATGCTCGAAGGCAGGTTTGGCCGACACGGCCTGCGTCTCTATGAGTTGGCCCGAGGCATCGACCATAGCGAAGTTGTCCCCGATCGGCCAACCCAGTCCATTTCCGCTGAAGATACATTCGAGCGCGACGTGCTATTGACCGAAACGGAGCCTGTGATCCGACGACTAGCGGAAAAGACCTGGTCCGCATCGCGGAACGAGTCGAGGATCGCCCGTACCGTCGTTCTTAAGCTCAAAACGAGCGAGTTCGACATCCTTACGCGCAGTCATACCCCCGTCTCACCGCTGTCTTCTTGTGAAGAACTAACCAATATCGCCCTTTCGCTAAGGCAACGAGTCGGCCTGGGGCCAAAGCAACGCTTTCGTCTGGTAGGCGTAGGGCTGAGCAACTTTTGCGCCCCCGAACAAATGCCCGTGCAGTCGATGCTCTTCAACAAGCCGTAGACCGGGCGTGCCGCCCACTCCTCACTGCGGGACGCGGTCCACGAACTGGAAACGCGCTCCCCGCCCGTCACCGCATCGAACAAGGCTCACGATGCCCTACGGAGTAACGGCGCGCAAAGGTAGCTTCTCCGACGACGATCCCAGCCGAAGCACACGCCCGCCTGCCGGCCTGACCCACGCCTTTGTGTCCACTGACCAATACTCAAATGCCCGGGGCGAAACTTGCAGCGTTACTTCACGCTCTTCGCCTGCCTTCAGGCTCACCCGGTCAAATGCAACCAGCGTCTTTGCCGCGAACTGCACACCGTCCGGCTTATTCTTTGGAGCCTCCAGGTAAACCTGCGGCACCTCGTCACCGGCCATACTGCCCACATTCTTCACCAGAACGGAGACGGTCGTGCCGCCATCGGCGCTCGCTGCCACTTTCAGCCCAGACATCGTGAACGTGGTATAAGACAGTCCGTATCCGAAGGGATAGAGCGGCTCGATCTTTTGATCGTCGAACCAGCGATACCCGACCAGTACACCCTCAGAGAAAGTCGTCTTGCCGTCGACGCCCTTGGTGGAGCGCTCCGGGTGAGCAGGAGATGTTGCCGGATAGTCGCTCAGCTCTTTGGCCCAGGTAACCGGCAAACGTCCTCCGAGATTGCTCTGCCCCAGCAGAATCTTTGCCGTGGCCACGCCGCCTTCATCGCCCGGCCACCACATTTCGAGGACCCCCTTCACCTTGTTAATCCACGGCATTGCCACTGGCTGGCTGGTATTGAGCACCACCACCGTGTTTGGATTGACGGCCGCAATCTCCTCGATCAGCTCGTCCTGCTCACCCGGCAGCTGGAAGTGTGGCTTGTCCCGCGTCCATACAAATACTACCGCCGTCTTCGCATTCTTTGCGGCCTCGATCGCCGCCGCATGATCGTGCTTCCGCGCCTCCGGAGTCATCCAGTTCAACCGAATCTGCACCGGAGCGTTCGAAGTATCGACGGATATTGCGACCTCAATCCTGTGTGCGCCCTTAGCGAGCTGTACAGCCCTGCGCAGGTTATCCAGCCCGTCTGTCGTTGGCAGTCCATTGTCTTGCGAGGCATGTTGGACATCGCCATGCACGGTGCCTTTCAAGGCTCCGGTGCGGCCGACCTCTTTGCCATCGATGCTCAACATTGCCCGCGTGCCCAGTGCCTGAAGGTAGAACCAGTAGGAACCGGCGGCAGCAATCGTAACTTCGCCCTTCCACGTGGCGGCGGTATTTGGCGGCAGCGCTTTACCGTTGGCCCTAGTGAAGTCGATCGCGGCATCGACGCTATTGTTTCCCGCGAGGTCTGTCCGCAAGAGTCCCGGCTTTCCGTCATGCGTGAACGCTGCCGCGTCGATTGAGGTACCGGTCATATCATCCTCTACCGCGAAGGTCACCTTTGCATCCGGCGCCAGCTTCTTCAGCGCATCGACTGGACCCACCTGAAGTTCGGGAATGCCGGGCGAACGCTCACCAAAAGTGCCGATCGACGCTACCTGTCCCGCCGTCGGTCCGATCAGCGCGATGCTGTCGCCCGGTTTCAGCGGAAGTACACCCGCCTGGTTTTTGAGCAGCACTGCCGCATCTTCGGCAGTCTTTTCAATAATGGCTCCGTTGCCTTCCGTGTCTTGCGGCGTGACTTCGTGCTTTTGCTTGCCGTCAAGATAGCCAAAGCGGTCGATCTCATAGAGCACCCGCCGCGCCGCCTCGGTCACGGTTGCTTCAGTGATCGAGCCATCCTTCAATGCATCCCGCATGGTCTTCGAATCTGAATCCCGTGGGAACGCCGCGAGGTCCATCCCGCCCTTTTTGGGTTCCTCCGGAATCGTGCCGCCGAGCATTCCGGCCAACGCCGCAAGGTTCGGCTTGGTCGGCGGTCCGGTGCTCTCCGGACTGGTGCGGAAGTAGGTGTGCATCATCCCCGCAAACGGGCTATCGTCAGGCACCTCGCCCGGCATCTCCATGGTCAGCCCTTGGTTGATGAAGTGGACGTTATGCACTCCGCCCCAGTCGGAGGTAACGAAGCCTTTGAAGCCGAGCTCGTCGCTGAGGATCGTCTTCAGCGTGTCTGGATTGCCGCAGGCGAAGAGGCCATTGATTTTGTTGTAGGAACACATGATCGATGCCACGCCTGCCTTCACCGCGGCGTCGAATGGCGCGACGTAAACTTCGTGCAACGTCTGCTGATCAACGAAAATGTTGTAGGAATCGGAGTCGTATGCCACATAGTGCTTGGCCATCGACATCACTCCCTGCGCCTGTTCGCCGCGAATCTCCGCAGCCCCCATAACGCCGCTGAGGAAGGGGTCTTCGCCCAGCATGTTGTAGCTCCGCGCGAAAGTGATGTCGCGGTCGATATTGACAAACGGCTGCAGCACCACGTCGATGCCCAGCGAGCGGGCTTCGCGCCCGATCGCCACTCCGTTCTGCTCCGCGTCCTCGACGCTCCAGGTCGCGGCCACACCCATGGTCGCAGTCTGTGCCTGTCCGGCTACCCGGGTCAGCACGCCGGGAGGCCCATCGGCCATCCTTAGCGCCGGAATTCCCAGTCGCGGCACACCCGGCAGAAAGCCGGCCTGACCCTGGTTCGTCGCGGCCGGCTCTACGTCGCCGCGAATCAGGTTCATTTTCTCTTCGAGCGTCATCTGTCCGAGCAGGCGATCGATTCTAGCTTCGTTGGCCGTCTCGGAGGAAACTGCCTGTGCCCACACCGAGATCGTGCTCATGGTCATAAGAACGCAAAGTAAGGAACTCGATTTGAAGTTCAATGTACCCTCCTCTGTTGGGCAAGCAAGGTGGTTAAGCCATGGCTAGAACAGCGGGGCGTTCCTGCTGACCGGCGAGTTGTAGTATTTCAGCCAGAAATCGGCTTTCGCCTTCTCGGCTAAAGCCATGGCGCCGGTATGCCCGCCAAGCTCGAAAGTCTGAGGTTGATTTGTATCTATCTTCGGCCAGGGGGCAAGACCAGCTCCGTTGGGATCGCCCTTGGCGGCGAAATTTATGAGGTAAGAGGCGACTTCGTTCGCCAACCTAAAGTCTTGCCGCTCCCAGGGTCGATCCAGCGCCTTCAAGTTAAGGAAGAAATAGGGAATCTCTCCGGTGTGGAAAGCGCCGAATTCTGGATGCTCGGGCCAAGGTATGCCACGATCGAAATAGTAGGTGAAAACCGGCTGATGGTGGCTCTTCACGCGCAGACTTGCCCACACAAACATGGAAGCGCGGCCCCGATCCTGTCCGCTCGCCGTTATCATAGCCCGGATATCGCTGTCGCTATGAACGGGATAGAGGCTCTCAAATTCGGGAGCCATCTCGCCGTAGAGCTTCTGCGCCATCTGGTGGTAATCGTTCAACGATTGGATTGGCGGAGCCATCATCGCCAACAACGCGGAGTCGCCTGATTGGTAGCCGGTGACAACTGGTACGTCGTTGTCGGAGCCGGCGGCGCTCATGTTGGTGGGCGAGTCAGGGAGCACCCAACCATCGATGGGTGGAGCAAAGCGAAGGCCTCTACCCGCAGACGGTGGGTTGGGGTCCTGCAGCAGCGCCTCAGCCGGGAGGGCCCGCATTTCTTTGATCGAAGCGGCGTGATGCCTCGCAGCAAACTCAAGGCCGTTTGCCTCAGCATCTTTCAAATGGGTGGTGGGAAATCCCGGCACCCCCAGCCCGCTGTCGGCTTGCGCTTGCTCGAAGAGTCCGGCCGTGAGCGGCGCGGCCACCAGCGCGGCCACGCTGAAAGCACCTGCAGACTGGCCCCAGATGGTTATTTTCTTTGGATCTCCGCCAAAACTGGCGATGTTGGCATTCACCCATTTGAGAGCCGCGATCTGGTCGAGGATGCCATATTCGCCCGAGGAATGGTGTTCCGACTCGGCAGTCAACTCGGGATGGGCAAAGAACCCGAAGACCCCGAGACGGTAGTTGATCGTAACGACAACCGCACCTTTTGCCGCCAGATTGCTCCCCCGATAGACTTCGATCGCACCGGAGCCCTCACTGAAACCACCACCATGGATGAAAAAGATTACCGGCAGATTCGCGCCGGCCTTGACCTGCGGAGTCCAGATATTCAGGTAGAGGCAGTCCTCGCTGATCTGATTCTGGACCATAAACTCCCTGGTCCAGGGGAGCCGCTCACCCGCCTTGACCTGCATACAACTGGCCCCGAACTCGTTGGCCTTGCGTACTCCTTCCCAGGCGGCTGGAGGCTGCGGAGCTCGCCACCGTAAGTCTCCGACCGGAGGCGCCGCAAACGGGAGCCCTTTGAATGAGCTCACGCCGTTTTCCGTGCTTCCTTCGAGGGTTCCTGAATTTGTCTTCACTCGGACTTGACCGCCTGCGATGTCCGAAAGCGAAGCCACTGCCAGTAGAAGACAAATGGTTGTAAGTTGTCGCATGCTCCCACATCCAAGAAATGTGCCTTAATGCTTCAATGAATAGTAATCGTAGTTGTAACGAAATGCTTTTTGCTCGGCGTCGACGTTTGATCGGCGAGTGTTGCCGCCATTCCCAGGGACTCATGCCACTTATCTCGCGTTCGAGACGTTCCAATAACGGCCGTGCGGTGACTCTGCTGCCCTGATGCGTTCGTTGGCGGGCGATGCCCCCAGCCCACACCGGCGGCGGCAGCCTCATCGAGTCATCTGTCCCTCGAGTCATCTGGCCCTATGGATAAACCACCGATCCTGCGCTGGACCACCTGAGGCCCTGCTCCAGCAGTCGTCGCGGGAATTCGTCGGGCCAGTCCGGGAAGACTGTGGAATGGCTTCGGGCCATGCACAGTATTGGGTGCAGAAGGGCTGGACGTTCCTCTGCGAGCCGGAGGCCGTCCGGTAAACGGGCGGCGCCGTTTGCTTTAACTGTGTCGCGTGAGCCTATGGCCGGGAGCGCGGCGGGGTTGATGGTTTCCGTTGAGGTGTTTGAGGCTGCGGCTTGTAAGCAGGCGGTCCAGTCGGTTTCGAAGGTGTTGTCACGATCTGTGGCCGATAGACAGGCGCAGCACCGTGCTTCAACTGCGACACTGACGCCTGCGGCGATATACCGGCGGTGGAGAGGAAAACTTTTCGATGTTTCTACGTACCGTGGTCGAAGTACTGATTTTGCCAGACCCGATCAGGTCCGCCGCTCCATCAGTGGATTCCCTCGCTTCGAGATACCGGTCGTCTGGAATCCGAGTCTGCGGTACATGGAAACCAGCGCAACGGGAGAGACTTCCGCGGGCGAGTCGGGGTGGGCTTCTAGTTGCGTGACCCGATATCCGTTGCTGCGCGCAGTACGCAGGGCGGCGTCCACCAGTTGCCCGGCAATACCATGGCGACGATGCTCAGGGGCGACTTTCAGGTTGGAAATATACACCCCGTCCTGCGATGCAGTGAGTTGCACCGAGCCTACGGGTTGAGGCGCTCCTGGCGCGGCAACTTGAATGTCCCAGCCCGAGCCGTTGGGCCGCGGAGCCCGCACCGCATATTGTCCGGCTGCCGCCGCCTTCCTGTTAATGACCGCACTGGTGGCGACGTTCTGAGTCGCGGACGAGCCCGAAGCAGCGCTGCTTGTTTCGTGGGCATGGCTCATGGAGGCCATCCGTCCGAGGCGGTCGGCTTCGGCTTCGAGCGCGTGGTCCTGGACGACCGCGACTCCGCTGCCGAAAGGATTGGCTACCCGTCCGGCGCGCTGCTGGACGACGTGCGCGAGTTCGTGGCCGAGCAAAAACTGGCCGTGTGGCGTATGCGGGTTGTACTGGCCCGGGGCAAAATGGAGGTCGGAGCCCCAGGTAAAGGCGATCGCTCCGATGGCCGAGGCCTCCGGGCCGACGTGGATGCGCACATCGGAGAAGTTTGCGCCAAGTGCGGCTTCCATCTTGGCTTGGACATCGCGCGGCAGCGGCCATCCGCTGGACTTCGGGCGCAGGTCCACCTGAAAGGCGTCCACACCCGGGTGGCGCTGGATCGCCTCTTTCTTTTGCACCGCGCCGGGGTGAATTGCAGCGAAAGAAAAGGGGCGCGACTGGAAGAGTCCCTGCACGACGCGGCCCTTGGCCATACAAGGTTGAGCCATGCGCGGCGCGGCCGGCCCGGATACGGGTGGCGGGACAGCCCGGAATGGCGCAGGAGCTTTCACGCCTAAAGTCTACTCCTGATTTGGCCGGCCGGCATTTATTTTTTGCGCAGGGGAAGGCTTCCCGCCTAGACTGAATCAGAGTTGGCAAGGACGGTAGCGCGGATTCGATGGGCGACGGCATTCCCAAAATCTATCCCAACCTGAACCCCGCGGCGGCTGTCCCCGTCGACCGGGAGCAAATCTTTCGTCTGCGCAGCTTTTCCGACAACTACCGCATGAGCCGGGGAAGGGAGCACGGACAATACGTGCCAAACTCCCGCTATGTCTTTGTAACCACGATGAGCGGTGAGACGCTCATGCATCCGCAATATCGGCATCCTGCGCTGGCAGAAGGGAAGCCGGTTCTCTATGCAGGCGAGGCCAGCTTCAACAACGGCCGCCTGGAGTGGTGGAGCAACGGCAGCGGCAATTACCGTCCCGACTCCGGCCATGCCGGCCAGGCTCGCCTGCCGATGGACCAGTTCTATCCCTACGAGGATATCTTGAAGGGCGCGCACAAACAGGCGAGAGTGGCGCCTGTGTTGGCCGCCGCGAGCCGGCGGAATGCGATGCCGGCTGTCGGCGTCCAAGCGAAGCTCACCCTCCGAGGGCCTTGTCTTCCATCGCGCGGTGCACCGCCGCCCTTTCGCCTGCGGGCCTAGCTCGTATCACGATGGTCTCTTTCAAGAATTACCGTGACGACTGTTCACGATGCACTCATTCGAGAGAGAACCGCTGCCTCAGTCTTCGCGCAGCAGGGTCAGCAGATCGACCGAAAGCGCGCGTTGCGCGGGTATCCATGTTGCCACCAAGCCCAGCAACGCCATCGCCGCTACCACACTGGCAAGAACCAGCGGGTCGCGGGGCGTTGCCTGGTAGACGATATAGGCGAGCACGCGAGTGGCGAGGAGTCCAGCTGCCAGCCCCGCGGCCGACCCGACCGCCAGCAATCTGAAGGCACGCCCGAGCGCCGCATGCAACACTTCCCTGCGCTGTGCGCCGAGCGCGATGCGAATGCCCAGTTCGCGTAGCCGCTTGCTCACCGAGTAGGCAGCCATCCCGAAAATACCAGTAATCGATAGCATCGCGCCCATCCCTCCGAGCACACCCAGGGATGCTGTGGCCATGCGCGAAGCAAACAAGGCTCCATTCATCTCTTCATTCCAGGTCTGGATAAAGGCAGGCAATCCGGAGTCGAGATCGCGGAGTGTGCCGCGGATGGCTGCCACCAGCTGCTGCGTATCACGCCTCGAACGAACCACCAGGCAGGTGCCGCTCGTGGGAAATTGCGCGATTGGAAGAAACATGGCCGGCTGCGAGTCTTCGGCCAGATTGGCCGTATATATTCCATCTTGCACAAGGCCTACAACCTGGATGAGCATCCCGTCTGGCATCTTGAAGTGTGCGCCGATCGCCTGGGAACGATTCGCAAATATTCGATGGGCAAACTCACGGTTCACGAGCGCGACATGCGGCGCATTCGCATCATCGTGCCAATTGAAGTTTCGCCCCGCGAGCAAGACGGTCTTCGCAGCCTGAAGGTATTCAGGAGAGATTCGATACTCGATTGCCTGCGAGACGGCGTTTGGCGGCCGCAGGTCTGTCGCCCGGTCGCTGAACACATACGATACGTTCCAGCCCATGTGCAAGGGCGGGATATCCACCAGTCCGACGGACGTCACACCGGGAATGGCCCGCATCGCATCCATCATGCGCTGCTGCATAGAGAGCATCTTGTCGGAAGGGTAACCGGCCATGGCAAGGTCCGTATTTACCAGCAACGTATCCACCGGCTCGAATCCAAAATTAGCGTGCAGGGACCGGGCCAGACCGCGTACCGCCACCATGGAAGAGGTAACGAGCACTGCGCAGATGGCAATTTGCAACACGAGCAACAGGTCGCGGACGGTTAACCTCTGTCCGATCCTGCCGCCCGAGCCCGCTTTGACGATCTCGTAGGGGTTCGACTGGAACACTTGGCGCACTGGAACAATGCCGAAAAGGAACCCGCTCACCACTGCCAAGAGCAAGGCAACCAGATATACGTTGGCGTCCGGGCTAACCGGGATGTTCATCGGGAACTGCGGAAATGGCTGCCACTGGCTGAGGCGGCGCAACAGCACGATGCTGGCGACGAGTCCCGCTGCACCACCGGCAACGGAAATCAGAAGGGCTTCGGTCAACAGTTGACGCAGAATGCGGGTGCGAGTCGAGCCCAGCGCGAGGCGGAGAGCCACTTCCCGCCCGCGGTCAGCGGCGCGCGCGGCAAACAGTGTCCCGAGATTGGCACATGCGGCGAGCAGGATCAGCCCTGCGAGCACCATCAACCCGGCCAAGAAAGCTCGAATCGCGGGGGCAAAGAAATCGCCATGCAAGCCGGGGCGCACCAGGGAAAAGGTCGATTGGGCATCGTCCTTGGGATAGGTCGTCTCCAGGTAAGAGCCAACGGAATTCAGATCAGCGGTCGCCTGTGCCCGCGTCACTCCCGGCTTGAGATGTCCGAGAACCTCAAACACCCACTTTGTTCCGCGCGCATTGAGGAAGCTTTCCCCGTCAATTTGCTCGCCGTTAACCATGGGCGCAAAGAAGTCTGGCGAGAAAATCAACAAGGTGCCGTGGAACTGGGGCGGGGCGACACCGAGGATGGTGAAAGAATGCTTGTTCAGCCAGACTCGACGGCCCACCACCCCGCGATCGTCCTGAAAATGGCTGTGCCAATAACCGTAAGTCAGCACGATGTACGGAGCGCTATTGGGCCCATGCTCGTCGGACGCATGGAAGAGGCGGCCGAGATACGGCTGGACTCCTAATACGTCGAAGTAATTCCCGCTGGTTTCGAAGCCCCAGACCGAGGAAGGATTTCTGCCCGTATCCAAGGCCACCTGACAGATGGTATAAGCTGCCAGGCCATCGAAACTGCGATTGCGATCGCGCAGATCCAGGTAGTCGGGATACGACTGCGCGATGTATGTGTCGTGACCGCGCTGGAGTGCGTAGAGGCTCTCCCCATTCGGCACATTCAGGGGGCGCAAAAAGAATCCATTCAACACCGCAAACACCACCGCGTTGGCGCCGATGGCTAATGCCAGTGTCACAATCGCAGCCAAGGCGAATCCGGGAGAACGGCGAAACTGCCGCAGGGCAAACCGGACATCCGCACCGATCGATTCCAGCGTGGGCCATTGCCACACTTCGCGACTGCGTTCCTCAAGCAGCGTCCGGTTGCCAAAAGCACGCCGCGCGGTCCGCTCTGCTTCCTCGGTACTCATGCCTTCGCGCATCAACTGGTCAGCGCGCTCTTCCATGTGCAGGCGAATTTCCTCGGCGAGTTCGCTATAAATTTTGCGGCGGCGGAACATCGGCGGAATCCAGTTCATTGGAGATTCCTTTCAGCTGGCCTGGTCAGCCGGTTGAGGCTTCACCCGGGTTCAAAACCAACGAGATACCTTCAAACATGCGCTCGAAGCTGGAAATCTGCCGCTCCAAATGCCGAAGACCCGAAGCCGTGATCTGGTAGGTCCTCACGCGGCGATTGGTCGCGGAAAGTCCCCACTCGGCCTTCACCAGCTTTGCCTTCAGCAACCGTTGCAAGGCCGGATAGAGGGAACCCTCTTCCACCTGCAGCAGGTGGTTGGATCGCTGCTGTATGTGCTGGACCAGCGCGTATCCATGCGCGGGCTGGCGGCGAAGGGACTCAAGGATCATCATCTCGAGCGCCCCGGGGAACAAGTCGCGTGAATTGGATTCTGACGTAGGCATGTTCGCTATAGGCCTAGACTAAACAGGTATCAAGAGGCTGTCAAGACTGAATTCATCACCGAATTCATCCTTGGCCGGAATGACTGATGGAGTCAATGGTTGCTAACGGGTCCAATGCACGCATTGTAGGAGGACGCCCGCTTTCGGAGGGAAGCCGGCTGGCGTTTGCCGCCGCATCGGAACCCGGCTCGGAGCTCCCAAAGCGGTTACTGCCGCTGCTCCCAACCTGCGGTCTCCGCACATCGACCCAGGAGACAATGATGCCGCGCAAGAAATTCTAAGATCCCCGGCATCGGTTAGCTCCCGCAGCTTGATCGGAACAGGTCACCGTAATTCCGAATGTGAGTACTCCAGCTAGACGCTAGAGAGAAAGCGATCTATTCAGAGGACGCACGGCAGCGCGCTCTAAGCCCTATTGCATCGGCCCAATCACGGGGGTCACATTCTCCGCAATCGAGACCCGCGCTGCCACTCTGGAGGCTGCATTCCACCTGGTATACGGGCCAAGTTTGACGACATACCACAGGCGTCCGCGGGCATCGCTATAGTGGTTCATCGCCGGCTGGTATCCCATATTTCTTAGGGATTGCATCAGGGTGTCCGCATTCGACTTGATGGCGAACGAGCCGACTCGTACCGCAAGCGGAATGGCGTAGGAGGTTTCCACTGGGGCGGGCGCGGGCGAGGGTTTCTCCGAAGGTAGCGCATTTGCAGCCGCGCTGGCGGTTGCCGCAGCAAGCGCCGGCTTGACTAGGGCGGGGGAAGCAGCCGCTGGCGGAGCGGCAGAATCTCCCGGCTTCGCAGCCGCTGCAGCGGCTCCGGAGGGAGCCACTGAACTGGTTGCCAGCGGTGCCGTCGCCGGTGCGGACGGGGCAGCCAAATCCGCTGTGGTCGCGCTTCCTATTCTGTTCCCGGTCGTATTGCTTGTGACGCTGCCTGCCGGACCGGAAGCCGGGGGCTCTGCGGCCGACGCAGCTCCGAGACCAGGCGCTGCGGCTGGACTGGGGGACCTGTCGGACGCCTTGGCGGTGGGCAATTCAGGCGGCTTCGCAGCGGGCACCGTAGGCACCGCACGTCCGGCAACTTCGCGGTTACCGGAATAGAGCATGCCGGTAATTGTGCCGGCGAAGAACAGCAGCACTGCAGCGGCCACAAAGCACGCTGCCAGCACCAGGGCTCGTGAGCGGCCGATCGCAAATTGGTAGGCTTCGCTCATGGCACCATCACCGTGGTTTGGCCGGGTGAGGTGATCTGGATCACTCCGCCCCAGGTGCACAGCAGCTTTGCGGTCGAGTCAAGCGCCGGCATGTTCCCGATCAGCACCGTCGCCGCTCCTGGCGCCCAGGGTGCGACAGTCGCCGGCACGCAGGGCATCGGGGTCAACACCCCCAGTGCTGCCGCGGTCGCGGTGGCCACGACTGGATTCGCGATGGACGAGCACATGCCGAACGGAGGGATATTGACGATCGGCGCGAAATCCATGATGGTGGCGGCTGGAGTTCCGGTGAGCGTCCGGTTGGTCGGCAACACGATCAGGCTGGAGGGCGCAGCGCCAAAGCTGCATGCCATCATCGCTCCCATGCATACCTGTATCGCCATGTCGCCGCTCCCTTCTGGTCGGAGACTCTTAAAGCTGGCAAAACCTCGCCGCACGAACGCCGTTCTATGCTCCCAGGAATTGTAAGAAGTTCGCCCGTGACGGAATCAGTTGATCTTGACCAATCCGCCTTTAACCGTCAGCATGCCGCCGCCGTCGACCGTCTGCGAGGCAGCAGCCTTGTTGGTGAGGGTCGTCCCAGCATCGTTCATCATATCGGTGCCGGACTTGTTCATCAGTGAAGTTCCAGCATTATTTGTAAAGTCGGTACCAGACTTGATACTTACCGAGCCGCTGACTTCGATGGTCAGGTTGCCACTGATCGTCAACTTGTAGTTCCCCGCAACGGTCGCGGTGTGGTCCCCTGACACTGTGGAGGTATAGTTGGCGCTGTTGGTGTGAGTTTCATTGCCGGTCACGCTCATCGTTCGAGTGCCTTTAACCGTCAGGCTGTCATTATTCAGGACGTTCACATTCATGTCCTTTTGGGCCTGCAGGAATATCTCCTCCGAGCCCGCCTTGTCTTCAAAGCAGATCTCGTTGAAGCCCGAGCCACCCTTGGAGGAGTTGGTTTTCAGTGTGCTTCTGGTTTGGTTGTCGGGCAGCGTGTAGGGCACCGTCTGCTGGGCGTTGTAGACGCAGCCGGTGATCAAAGGACGGTCGGGGTTGCCTTCCAGAAAGCTGACCACGACTTCCTGCCCGATACGGGGGATGAAGATGCTGCCCCAGAGATTTCCGGCCCATCCCTGGGCGACCCGCACCCAGCAGGAACTCTTCTCGTTGTTTTCCCCCAGTTGGTCCCAGTGGAACTGGACAACGACACGCCCATATTGGTCGGTCCAAATCTCTTCTCCCGCCTTGCCGACCACAGTGGCCGTCTGGGTGCCGGCGATCAGCGGCCGTGGCGTCGCCAGCGGCGGATGAAACTTTGTCGCGGCCGGGAAGGCTTCGAAAGAGTTTGAATAATTGTCCTGATCGCCGCGCAGCGTCAGCCGGCGGATCACATAGCTGCCGTTCAGTTCCGACCGGTAATGGTTGGCTAGAGGGAATGCCGCGCCAGCGTGAAACGAACGGCAGAGGCTGGATCCGCGAAGCGTCTTGGTTGGCACCTCCAGAGTGGCCAGCCGGCGGCTTGCGATGGTTTCGCCGTCGCTCTGAGCGTCGTACAGCCCGGGATAATCGTAGATAGCGCGGCTGGTGTCGCTGCCGCTTGCCGTTGCCAGCAGCTGGGTAGCGGGGATTGTAAAGTTATAGTCGTCTGAGCTGAACTGGCCGGGCGTGACCGCCTGCTCCAGCCCGCACTCCAAGACGATGTCGTCCGAGTTGTATGCTGGGCCACGCCCTACATAGCGGGCCGAACTTAGCCCTGGGCAAGTGCCCCAGGAACTGGTGTCGTCCACCAGCACCATCATGTGCTTGGAGGCGTCGTGAGTGAAATAGTAGGAGATGCCCTCTTCTTCGAGCAACCGGCTCACGAAAGCGAAAGCCGTTTCGCGATATTGCACACAGTAGTCGCGGGCAGTGTAGGTTCCCGTGGTCTTATCGGAAAAATCGGTGAACCCCAGGTCCGAAAATATCTTCTTCACGATATCCAGGGTGCTCATGTTTTGGAAAATGCGGCAGTCGGCGCTCATGGTCAGCAACCACGGCCACGGGTGAAGCTCGGCAAGGTAAGTGACGAACCGATTGTCCATGCCTGCCTGGGTGAAGCGTCCCACGATCCCGTTGACATACTGCCAGCTGCCGTTCGAGAGCGGGATCTCCAGCGTCACTGCTTTCCCTACGATCTGGGTGGCATCCAGGGAAGAATTCTGAGAGTAGAGCTCCAGATCGTAGCGAAACAGCTCGGAGATGGCCTCTTCTCCGCTATAGTTCCGGACGAGCAGCACATTCGGCCCCATTGGCGTGGTAATTTGCACCGGCAACGCGGTTTGAATGAAACTGGCCATTCAGATGCCGCCTTTCCCCGCAGTTGCGCCCGCCAGTGACACCGTTGTATCCCAAGCAAGGGTCGCGAAGGCTGACGCCTTCAGCCATGCCAACCGGCCCAGTTCCGGCCGGCGCGCCCAGGACGGCTCGGGCCCGAAAGAGCGCGTCTCGGCCCACGGTATCTGGTCGGCCCGGAGCTCCAGCTTGAAAGAGTAGTCGATTTCATCGCCGAGAAAGAAACGAGTAAGGTCGCATAGCGGCTTGTAGGCAGCGCCGTTGGGCAGGAAGCTCTCGAAGGTTTTAAGATCCAGCGGTCCCACGTAAATGGTCACGCCCGCGTGCTGGTCCCATACGCGCTTGCCGAGGATCGCTCCATCCCCCAACCGCTGGTTGCAGCCTTCAGTGGACCCAATGTATGTCCATTGATCTTGGATTAGATCCAGCCACGCCCCGGAGAACTGCATCACTGCGATCTGGACCCCGAAGTAGTCGCTCAGAAGTCGTTGCAGACCACTGGCCGAGCGCGGACGGTGGGCGAGCAGCCCGCTATAGTCCAGCAACGCTCGATCGGGCACCTCGAGCCGCTTTCGCGCCACCGAATCGGGATCGCGGCCCAGTCCGAAGAAAGCATACAGGTGGTTTGCTGCACTACCCTGGTCGGGTGAACTGGGAGTCAGTTCCGGGTGGTGCATCTCATGCACCCGATAGAGGAACAGGATGACCCGGTGATTGAAGATGTCGAGAAAATCGCGCAGAGCGCTCTTTTGGTCGCGAAATAGCTGTTCGGTATAGACAGCCGGGAGCGGGCCCTGCGCGCCCGCCAGGCCAATGAAGTTCACCACCATCTCAGGGAACGGGTATCCCTCCCCACCCGGCATGATCCGGTCGAGGTCGGTGCCGGGAAAGTCGAAGCTCATGCGTGAACGGAAGCGCACCGCGACCGAGCCATGCTGCGCCGCCGACGCAGCGCCGGCATGGAGAATCGATAGAATCCTGACTGCCTGATAGAAACTGAAACGAGTAGCGTCGGCGAACAGGCGTTCGCCCGCAGATGCCCCGGAACCCCACCGAAGATCGATCTTCGTCGCAATGTTGGCGTCGTTTGTTTCCGCCGCCTCGCCGGTGTTCATAGAATTTCCTGTTCACTGGCGAGCGGCGCCCAGCGTTTCCATTCGCCGTCGATCGTGCTGCGTTTCGCCACCACCTGGGTAAAAGTATTCACCGAAGTGTAGAGTCCGAGAAAGTGCCTGAGCACAGAGGCCATGAGCAATGCGCTGCTGGCCTTGTAGCGCATGGTGTCGAAGACGAAGCTGATTTCAGTGCCTCGGCGGTAGCCTCGCCATGCGTCCGGGCCGAAGCGGCGCAGCACTTTTCGCGTCTGCATCTCGCAGATGCCGCCAATTTCCATCTGCGCATAAGAGTGATTGCTGAAGGAGTAGAGCTGCAGAAGCTCCTGGAGCGCCTCAAGGCCCTGACGGTCGCCGGTCAACGACGCGGAGTTCAGTGACAGGCTTGAGACCAGCCGCCACAGCGAAGCGCCGCCCAGCGGCGGGTACATCGGCACTGTGGGTTTGGTTACGCAGGCAATCCGCAGCACTGGCGTCGTACCCTCGATGTTGAGCTTTACCCGGTCGGGAAGTTGACTGGCCAGCCAGCGATTGGTGCACAGAGTATGCGCGAAAACCGTCTGATCGGAGGGAAGCGCCGGGTCAAACGAAAGATCGACAAAAGACAGGTAGATATCGGTGCCCCTTAAGTCTTCACGGTCGGCCCGAACTCGTCGGGCGAGCCAGAAGGCTTGTGGGGTTTTCCCTGAATACGAGTGGCGGAAGGAATAGAACGGTTCATATTCGCGGGAGGCGTCGGCCGGATTTGCCGAGCCGGAAACACTGTGAATGGAATGAATTTCGGTTGTCGCCTCGCGGCGAATATCGGCGATCAGCCGGTATTCAAGCTGGCGATGATCGAGACGGATTGGTTCGGATGTCTTCTGAAAGAGATTGATAATTGGAGTGCAGCCGAGGCGGAAATTTCGCGGCAGAATTGGCGGTTCAGGCTGGGGAAGATCGTTCAGCACGAAGATTAAATCCAGAGTGTCGGTAGCCGTTGCCGTCACCGCGCAGCTCCGCTTCCCGAGCTGCTCTACGTCAAAGAACAGGAATTTCTGCTGAAAGTTGAAGTATTCCTGAAGCAAGCGGTATCCCGGGAGGGAGTTAGGCGGATACGGAAGCACCTCTTCTGCCGGACCGAAGCCAACGCTCTTCAGGGCCTGCGCACCCAGGGAGACCGGCGCCCGGCTGCTGGTATCGGCCAGCCTTACATCGATCGTATTCGCGAAGAGAATCTCATAGAGAACTCCCGTCAATTCAGGCGGACCGTCGAGGAAGAACCTAAGCCTGGGCAGAAAGCCCGGGTTCTGGAGAACATCTTCCCGGGGAACCTTGAGGCGTAGGCGCAGAACCGCGCTTCCAGAGCCAATGCGGTGATATTCGGCAGGTTCGAAGACGGCTTCGGTCACGGTGACCGGCCAGAGGGTAGTGTCGTAGCAGGTGCGAAACCGGCAGGTCAGTCCGCCCGCGTCCTGGGCGAATAGATGGGTATGCCGATCGATCGGAAAGCCGGCAGTCAATCCCTCGATTGTCGCGCCGACATCGAAGCAGGCGATCGCCATCGGCGGCAGCGGTTGGACCAGTTGGGGATAGAGAACGCCGAGCAGCGCGCTGGTGATCTCCGGAAATTCCGAATGCATCTGCCGTTGAAGCCGGGCAGTGAGAAAAGCAAACGATTCAATCAGCCTCTCGACATGGGGGTCGGCGGATTCGCCGTGCGGCATATCCAGCCGCGCCGCCACCTTTTTGTGTTCCCGGGCAAAGCTGCGCCCTGCGTCACGCAGGTAGCTCAACTCATCGAAGTAATACCGCAGAAAGTCTTCGTCGGCGCGCATTCGGTTCGGGCATTTCTCCTATTGATCGAAGCCTGCAACCACTCCGCTAGCGGCGACTTGGGCATGGTTGCGCGCGGGGGGACATTGTCAGGTTGGCTCCCCTGCCGAGATCGTTGCGCTTTCTCCGTGGTGGCGCAAGCTCACGGGGAAACATACCGGCTGGCTCACCTTATCGAGTCTCACGCTTCCACGCAGGGTGCCGAGCATCCCAGCCGGGTCATCCGGGTCGCTTTGTAAGTCGAGCGCAGGGTTCTCAAGCCGAGGCTCGAACGCAGCAATCTTGCTGAGCACCGTCTGACGGAGCAGGTCAGCATCTCTTGCACTGCCGCTACTCAAAGAAGAGAATGCCGGCAAGCCATAGTCCAGCACCGTCTGAGGTTCCGATATCGGCTCCCAGCTGTTCACCGGGGTTCGACGGGGTGGGACTCTCGTGTTCAGCAGATTCTCCAATTCCTTCTGAATCGACTCCAGCAAAAGGGGCAGATCCTGGATCCGGTAAGGCTCGGCGATGCGCCGGTCGTCCAGCTCCTCGTTGAAGCGATCAAAGAGCGGGACCCCGAGCCCGGCGACGAGCCTTGGCGGGGCATTAGCTGTTCGCATTCGTGGCCAGGTTCCACGTCGCTGAGTTGTTGCCGGGATCGGTGCTGGCCGTGGATGCTTGCTGCTTGTATGCCCACGAAATGGCGGTGTAGTTGAAGGTCACGGTCTCTTGCGGCTTGCCCCCACCGCCTCCACCGACGGAGATAGAGGAGACCAGCGCGTTGGTGAGCGTGTAGACCCAGGTCGGTGTCACCTGGCCATTGTCGTTTTGGCCAATCGTAATCGTGACTGTCGGCAGCGGGGTCGCCGTGTTGCAATTGTTGATCAGATTGCAGGAGGAAAGGTCTTGGTACTTGGTCACCGTGAAGTCCTGATGGTTGGGCTTTCCCGAGGTGCGTTTCGTGTTGCTTTGATCGCCGGTGATCTGCTGGGCAATGCCGTGGCTGTAAGACAACAGCTCAATCTTTCCCACGTAGCCGGTCAGCGCACACTCTCCTGTGATTGTGCTGCCGGGATCGAGAATGATGACATCCATGGTATTTCTCCTTGAGGTTCAGAGTCGACTACGAATCTCTTCAGGCTGCCGGAGCAGTTACTTGGCAGGAGGCGGCAGTTCCGCCACCAGTCGAAGCGAGACGGTAAGTTCGTCGAGCTGGAAATGAGGCTTGAGAAAGACAATGGCTTTGTAGGCGCCGACCTTGTCCGGCAGCTCGGTCACATCCACCCGGGCCTCGCGGAGGGGAAACTTCGCCTTGATCGACTGCGGGGCGTCGTCGGTCAGCAATACGTAGTTGGAGATCCAGGTGTTCAAATAGCTGGCCACGTTCTCGCGGGTCATGAAGGAGCCGATCTTGTCCCGCATCATCACCTTGATGTAATGGGCGAAACGCGACGAGGCCAGAATATACGGCAGCATGGAGGAGATGCCGGCATTCTTGGTCGCGAGGCTGAGGTTGTACTTCTTCGGCTTGTTGGTAGTCTGGCCGCCGAAGAAGGTGGCATAGTCGGTGCCTTTGCAGTGACACAGCGCGAGGAAGCCAAGGTCGTTCAGCTCCTTCTCGCGGCGGTCGGTAATGGAAACTTCCGTCGGGCACTTAAAAGTAATGTCGCCATTGTCGGTTGTGAATGTGTAGATCGGCAGGTCCTCGACCATGCCGCCGCCTTCGGCTCCGCGGATTGCGGCGCACCAACGATATTTGGCGAACGCATCGGTGATCCGGGCTCCCAGCGCATAGGCTGGATTTCCCCAAAGGTACTTGCTGTGATCGTCCTCTTTGCCGTTGAGTTGTTCGGTGTAGTTGAGCCCGTCCACCGGCTTGGTTTTTGGCCCGTAGGGATAACGCATCATCACCCGCGGCAGAGTGAGGGTGACATACCGGGAGTCCTCGCTCTCGCGGAATGAGCGCCACTTGATCAGCTCGGCGGTCTCAAATATCTTCGCCAGGTCCCGCGGCCTATTCATCTCGGGAAAACTTGCCCAGTCGAAGAGTTCGGGACTGGCGGCGGCGATAAACGGTGCGTGCGCCGCAGCGGCGACACCGGAGATCCCGGTCAAGGTTGCGATGTCCTGCGGGTCGCGGCCGAAGTCGTAGTCGCCGATCAGCACGCTGAACGGGTGCCCGCCGTAGGTGCCATACTCCTCCTCGTAAATCTGCTTGAACAAAGCGCTCTGGTCGAACTCCACCGCGCTCTCGATATCCTTGACCAGGTCCGCTTTGCTGGCGTTCAGAAGCCGGATTTTCAGCTGGGTCCCGGTCTCCGACTTGTCGACCAAGTAATGCAACCCGCGCCACGAGGCCTCGAGCGCTTGAAAATCGGGATCGTGCAATATTTGATCGAGCTGGAGCTGCAGCAGCTCATCGATCTGTGCGATGCGGGTCTTGATGGCTGCCACAATGTCGCTGGTATCGCCTTGCAGCACCTTGCGAATGCGGTCCACCAGTCCAGGCTGGTCCGGGTACCGTTCGGCCAATGTGTCGTCGGTGTCGGAGTACCACGAACTCAGTGTCGCTTTATAGTACGGATCGAAAGAAACCTGCTCGAGAAACTCTTTCACCAGGTTCTGGGCATCCTTCGAGCGCTCCTGCTGGAGCGCTTGCAGCCGCGCCAGTTCCTCTCCGGTCTTGCCACTGGTGTCGCTCCTTACCATACCGCCCTGGACTACTATGTTGGCAAGAAAGTCGTCGTTCGGTTGTACTGTCGTGTCCGGCATATGCGTTTCTCCTTGGGTAGCGCGTCCGGCGCGCCTGGCCGTTGATCATGTTCGAGATTTGAATTCCAACCGATATCCCCTAATGCGCCGGCAGCAAGGTTCGTGAGCGAATCGCGTCCCGAATCGGCGTAGCCGCCCAGCAGGCTATTTCGTGGCGTCTCCGTTAGGAGCTGGAAGCTGCTTCGCGTCCTTGGTCTGCGGGTAGCTGGATGCATCCAGAACCAGGTCCTTTGGCTTGTCCGGCGAATTGACCGCAGCTTTGAGCTCCGCCGCAAGCTGGTCGTTCCCGTCGAGCTTGCTGAGCAGATCGCTCAGCCGGCTGCGCGCCTCGTAGAGAGTGTTCAGCTCGGGCGTGTGGCGAATCACCCATAAGGGGTGAAACATGTAAAGAGGATCGTCGCTGATCAGGTTGGACAGCAATGCGTCGAGGGCCTTGGTATTGTCCAGTTTCGGAGTCGCCTCGGCGGTAATCTCGATCGGCAGCCGGGGCGTATCCACCGCGTCGGCCGCCTTCACCCTCATGAGGTTGTCGACGGTAAAGTTGGATCGCGGGTTGATACTGGCAACGATGCCTCGGAACGAGTCCCTGTCGATTTCGACAAACTTGCGGTCGCGTAACTTCGATGGGGGGGTACCATTCGGTAACTGGCCGGACAAGTCCGCCAATACTCCGACAACCAGAGGCAGCTCCTTAACCTCGAAAGCATCTCCGATTTGCACGTCATACGTAATCTGGACACGCGGCGGGCGCACCCGGTCCAATTTATGCTGAATACTCTCTGCCATGAGTCTCCCTCATTCCGATAGTTGATCTGTGGATCCGGAGCCGGAAGGTAACATCGGTAACCAAGGATCAGTTATTTTCGATTCACTCTATTGGGTCGCGCTACAAACCGGTAACCGGCGAACGCTACGAAGTGTAATCACAAATTGCCAAGATTTCCACATCTATTTTTGAGCGGGCTGCTTTTTCACTTGGCAATCACAAAGCGCCTATGGCTTTCCGGTTGGCGGGGGGTCGAGGCGCAGTAGCTTGACGATATCGCTCAGCTCGACGTTGTCGCGCACTAGCTCAGGGAGCAGCTGGTCGAAATGCATGTCCCCCCAGGAAACCGCCCGCCAGATGAGATAGGGAGTCGGACTGTGGGGGTCATTCTCCTGCAGAAACCTGGCGATCTCTTCCAGAAGGCCATACGCCTCAGCTCGGCTCCGAATGCGAAAGCCCGAGGTCCCGATTGGCATCGCGACATCGAGCGCAGTCAGGGCTGCGGATCCATTCTCGCTCCCTGCTTCCGGAGTGGTTGCGGTGGCCAGGCTGACGGGCGCCTCTTCGACTGGTGCAACATCCTTGCCGCGAGTTGCGGTCAGCATCGTTTCCAGCAATTGCGCGATCGCCAAAGCCTCCGTGCGAAACCTGATCAGGCCGGGCGCCAGCTCGGCCGCTTTTTCGTCGATCAAAGCGTCGAAGGCGCGGACTAGATCAATGGTTTTGAGCACATCCCGGTTGAGTTCGATGAACCATTGGTGGCTGGTCAGGGCAACGCTCTGCTGAAACTTCGCCATGGTCACGCCGTCGCCCGGCGCGGCGCCGCCCGGATTTCGCATCGCCATGTCCCAGTCGGCCAGCGAGTAGGCCCGGACCCCGTCGATGGACGGCTGGGTCAGGCGCAGCAGCCGGAGCCTTCGCGAAAGTTTCTCATTGACCCATTGGATGGGCGCCAATCTTGCCGCCAGGTCGCCGTCCAGCGCCGGATAAAGATCGTCCCAGAAAGCAGAACAAAGGCGATGCATCAGCTCCATGCCGTGCGAGGCTCCCGCCAAACCGTCCAGCTGAATCCAGGCTTCGAGCAGCCATGCGGCAAGCTGAAGGTCTTTGCTCCGTTGAGCGAGTGCTTCGGCGCACAACTCTTCAACCGCCTCCCAGTTCGCTCGCTTCAGCTCGGTTTGCCAGACGCCCTGCGGAAGACTCGCGTCGTCCTCGCGCTTGGCGTCGCGGATTTGATCGTAAGTGCCTTCATAGCGCAGCCACCGGCCACAGGGATGGTCTAGGGAGATGGGAGCCAACAGCCGATCAATGTCGGTCAACCGTGGATTGAGCACGCGGCCCATGGTCATTCTCCGTGCGCGGATTTGAGCGCCGCCAGCGGCGCTTTGTAAGGAAATGCCGGCACCGGCAAGGTGTCTCCGCCGGGCTTGGCCCCGATTGGCAGCAGGTCGATTTGAATATAAACCACCGTATCGACAGGCGCGGGCGCACCGCTGGCGCCGGAGCTGGGCGCATTCGGAATGATCAACGCATACTGATTGCCGGGACCGGTGGAGGCCGGGGGGTGGTCACGAAGCATCGCAAACAGCGACCAGGGATCGCTGTACTGGTAAGTCACAGTCTTTCCCTGGACTCGCGCGGCGGCAGATGGATTGGATGTCGCCGGAGTTTCCGGCGAATTGTTAGCATAGCGCACCGCCAACGCGATCGGATCGCCGAAGCGCCAGATCAGAGCTGGCGCATCGCCTGGATCGGGCGGAGAGCTCAAGCTCTTCTGGCCGACTTGCAGATACCATTCCGCAATGCGATTGCCGAAGACCTCGCGATTGCGGTTGGTTCGAAAATGTGCACTGATCCCGAGCGAGGGGGTGGGGTCTTTCGCCGTGCCGGAGACGAGTAGCCGGACATCGGCGATGGCCTGCAGGAACGCCTTGGCGTCGTCTGGATTCTCGGCACTCATGGCCAACGCGCCCGCTAGCCCCGGGCTGTTAGGATCGGCGGGCGTGGGGTTGTCCTGGTCCACAAGGTTGTAAAACTTCGCAATCTCCTTGGGCACCGCTTCCGAGCCGGAGCGAGTGTCGGCAAGCTGTGAGAAAGGGAACTGTCCGGCAAGTTTCTGGTTGAAGTCTGCTGCGATTTCGTTGAAACGGAACACCGCCACCGAGTAGCAATAGTTGACCGCAGCCTTGGACAAATCGGCGCGAACGTTCAGAAAGACATCGTTCTTGTGCTGGATAGCCGGACTCTTGCAAGCCGCCGCCGGAGTTATCTTGTCCAAGTCGTTGGTGATAAAGCTTTCCAGGTTCTGGATAGGATTATTTGGTTTCTTGGCCTGCAGCGATTCAACATCCTGAGAGATATTGCTCCACCGGTTGAGCGGACCGGAGTGTCCGCCCGCCGTGCGCAGCAGTTGGACCACCGGGGCCGCTTCGGCCGCCCAGGTTTCAATCTGCTGCCGCTCGGTGGCAAGGTATGCCTGCAGGTCGTCTGCCGAGGTGACGCCGTACATCCATTGCGATACCGGAAGGCCCTTGTCTTCCTGACCGGGGGGGGCGACTGGACCGTAGAGCGCCGGCAACTGCTGGTTGATCCTGACCAGCAGCGAATTCGCCTGTTGAGTGAGCGACTTCGCCAGGCAGGTCTCTTCAGCTGTCGCGTGAAGCCCGACAAGGGAATCGCTAATTTGCTTCAGCTTGTCTACGGACTGATTGAGACTCTCGAGCTCGGTCTGGAGTGCGGCTTGTTTGTCGCCGGCGTTCGGATTTGGCTCCGCGGCAGTCTGCAGGATAGTTGACAAAGCAGTCGCGGCGCGTCGACGCACCAACCGCTGTACAACATCGTGGTACTCGCCCGGCAAGCCGGGTAGTAATTCGCTTTCGATCTTATCCCGCATCCCATCCAGTTCGACCGCTTTGTTCAAGTCCCCCGGATTCCAGATCGGGTCGGCGGGCATAGCCTTGCATCCTACCGGACTTTCGTAGGTGTCCGCCATCAGTTCGTAGCCGAGCAGGGCGTCGAGGACCGAGGCCACTGTACGCACATCCCCATCGAGGCGGGCCTTGCCGTCCTGGATGGCGATGATCGCCGGACTGGTTTGCAGGCTGGCATTGAGCCCCGCCAGCTTTTGTGTGCCTTGAGTCGCGACCCAATCGACAAATTGGCTGTTGGCGAAGGGCATCTCGTCCAACTCCGAACCGAGCGCCGGGTACCTGTCGCGGTTAAAGCTTTCTGCCAGCCAATCGTAGGTGCCCCCCTTCAACTGGTTGTCAATGGACTGCGCCTGGCTGACGATGGCCCTCAATTGCTGATTCGAGGTCGTTCCACCGGCCAAATATAGACCTTGCAGGCCATCTTTGCCGGCCAGGGTCTTGACCTCGCCGATCAGCGGATTGGAGTCAAACCAGCTTTGATAAAAGGCGGCGATGCGCTGCCTCGTGGCGGCACCAGTCAGGTCGTCATAGTTGGGCTTGATTGTGAGCGGCTGGAAGGTCGCGTCCAGCAACATCTTCTGGTAGTTTGCGTCCTGGGCAAAGCGGCCGCTGTCCGGCAGGTCGCGGCCGCCAAGATAGTGCAGCAGTTCGTTGAGTTGCTTGAAACTTCCCGAGCCGGCGCTGCTGATCAGCCGGTATCGGTCCATATTCGTGTGTAAGGCCTTCAGATCGGAAAGATACCAGGCCAGTTCGCGATATGCAGGATCGCCGGACCAGGCAAAGCCCGAGGGATAGTCTGATGCCGGCTGACTGGTCACGGGGGTGGCCACGGGGCTGGAGCTAAGCACGGCTGAGATTCGGCTTTCCAGCGTATCTTTACAGGAGCGCAGCAGAACGTTTTCAAAAGTCTCCTCCAGCGTCTCGTGCAGCTCGGCGTGCAAGCCTTCCAGATCGACATAGGAGTAAGGCAGTGCCCAGGAGTAATATTCATTCTCGTGCGCCGCTCCGAGGGTGTTGAAGACATCGACTGCGGGGGTGACGTTCGCCCCGGAGGAGACAGCTATCCCCTCGAGGCTCGCGGATAGGGATTGCAGTACCGGATTGATGCGAGTTTCTTGCAGCCTGCCGATGCGGTTCCAGGCATGGATTGACCCGACGCCCAGCAGCACAATCAGTGCGCAAGCAGAGATTTGCGCGATCAGCACCGAGCGGTTCCGGGAGAAGAACGTGTGTGCGACAGGGGTCGCGAGATATCGCTCTGGAAAGACTTTGGCTTCGAACAGATCCTGGACGTAAAGGACCGGATTGCTCGGCTTTTCGAAAATGCCCGGCGAGATGGTCTTGGTCGCGGGGGGTGCGGCAGCATCCGGAGGCGCTGGATCCTCCGCCGATTCGCGTCCGCAGAAGTAAATGCCGCGCAGCAGGTGCGAGGAATGGTAAGTGGTAGCTCGGAAAACACGATCCAGCAACAGTTCGAGCGGCATTCGCAGTCGCTGGAGTTCAAAGGGAAAAGTGAAAACGCTATCGGCGGCGGTCGGGGTCTTGGTTTCTGCCAGCATCTCCAACTGGCGTTGCAGCAGGATCTCATTGACCGAGTCGAAGGCCTCGTTGGTCCAGTCGGGATTATAGGAGCTGTCCAATACGTGCGGGTTTGACCACCCGAAAAGGTCGTCACATATCTCCGTCTTCGCGCCATTGGTCGCAGCGCGCCTGGCCAGCGACTGCTCAAAGAAGCAGCGGGAATAGCCGCTGAAGCCGGTTACTTGATCGCATTTCGTCACCAGCACGTAGACTGGCAAACTCAGACTGAGGAGGCGCTGAACCTCGTCCAGACGCTGAGAAATGTCTGCGATTCTGGCGACGCGCCGGGGGTCGTCCGGATTGCTGTCTGCCTCCAGCAACTCGGTCGCGGGAATGGTGAGAACGATGCCGTTCAATGGCTGCCGGGGACGATATCGGGCGGTGAGCCGGAGAAAGCTTTGCCAGGCAATCCGGTCCAGCCTTGCGCGTGCCCGGACACTGTCTGGCTCCGGCATCGCGGGCAGCTTCGGCGGAACGGTCGGGGTTTCCGGTTCGGCGGTCAGGAAGGACTTGCCGGGCACATCGATCAGGACTGCTTTATCGAGCAGCAGCCAGCGCGGCGCATAGTCCGCCGGGTACGACGCAACCACTTCCGTGGTGAGGCCGGTGATGGCATCCACGACGGTGGTTTTTCCGGAGCCGGCTACCCCCACCAATGCGTACCAGGGCGCGTCATAGCGGGCGTTCCAGGAAGGGAGCTTTTCCCGCAACCTTCGCTTTGCTTGGCGAAAGCTCTCTGCCATCCCCGGCACGGCCGGCGGAAAAAATCGTCTGAGCTTACCCGGTTTGCTCTCTTCCGGCTTGGCTTCGCCGGTCTTCTTTCGCGACTTCAGGACCAGGTAGACGGCAATCGCAATCAGGACCACCGCGAAGAGAATCACGGCTACCAGCAGGATGGTCAGAAAGGTCAGATCGTTGAGCGAAATCTTCATCGCATCCATCTCCCCAGGCTGGCCGGATAGCAACCCCCATCTGCTCCCAAAGAGCTCATTGCGCACCTGCAGTCGAGGCGTCGGGAAGGTAAAGGGTGACCGTCGCGGCCGCGACACCATACGCTCCGTTCGCGGGGAAGCTCAATTGAGGGTGATAAGCCAGTTCCTGTTCGCTACACGCCAGATCCACAAAGAAGAACAGGGTGGATCCGCTCGCCGTCACTCCGCTTGGCGGATTTTGCATCTGCTCGACGGAGGACACGGCCCGGGCCCGGATTGGCAACCCATTGGCGCTCGAAAGGAAGCTTATCGAGCCGCTCGACAGCCATGCCTTGACTTGAGTGTCCGAGCGCGCGGCACCCGTGCCGCTCGCCCGCTGAACGGAGATCAGGACCGGAGCAGCAGTGGTGCCGGTGCCCTTTTTGGTTACCGCGATGTTCAAAGGAACGTTGGCCGGCAGTTCCACCCGGAAGGCCCCATTCTGCAGATTGAGCGGCACTTCCGTCCATTTGGTCGTGGCGCTTACCCACTGTCGACTCATCACCCGACCCAGTGCATGCCTGGTCGTATCGAGCTTATCTCCTGTGGCGCCGGTCAGCACCGTCCAGGCGATTGTTGAGCCCACCAGCCAGGTGGCCACAATGCCGGCAACGGCCAGCCACCACGTCCGGGGTTCGGGCAGCCGGACCGGCGACCCCTCGACCACGGTGTGGCGATAGGCGTCGGGAAAGAGCCGATAGCTGACCCCGCGCAAGTCCGGGTTGGTCATCAGCAGGCGATCGAAGAGCCTCTTGCGGTACGCTTCCACTGACTCCGGGGCACGCAGATACAGTCCCTTGAAACCGAGAGCAAGAGCCATCAGGTAGACCGCTGCGAGCTCTTCGGCGCCGTAGTCCTGCCGCTCCAACAACGTGTCGATCTTGCGGTAGATGTCCTGGCCGGCAATCTGAGTGTGGAAGAGCCTTAGCTCCATCAGGTGATCGCGCCAGTAGTCCTTTCCAGGCCATTCGACAAGACAGACAAATGTCTCATCCGCAAAGGCCGCCATGATGTAGACCAGTTCCTGGAATTGGTCGTGGGAAATCGAGCTGGCTGACAGCTTGACCTCGTACTGCTTCTGGTCCAGGTATTTGGACATCTCCTGCTGGACGTAAAGAGTGGTCGCATCGATCTTTTCACTCAACGCGACGGCATTTCCGGTGACGGCATTTCCGCTTTGGCCGCCGGGACGAGCAGTCTCGGTTGCGACCTCCGTGCCAGCCTGGGCGGACGCTGGAGCAGTCATCGCAGCTTCGGAAGCAGCTGGGCTTGCCGGGAAGGATCGGCCTCCGCCCGCGCGGGCCTCCGCGACCACTCTCCTGAGCCGGGCTACCTCCGCGTAGAATTCGCGAAACTCACGGAGCAGCGGATATGAGTTCTGGCTTCGTTCCACCATAGCCTAGGCGCCTTTGTTCGTCTGAGGACGCTTCTTGATGAAAAGAGTGATAGCGTCTGGAACCCGGGTCTCCTGCTTGGCCGGTTTGAGCACCAGCTTATTGTGCGGGCCGATCCACTTGCTGTCGTTGTGCACCCGAAATAAGACCGATGACGGGGCCACCACCAAGTCTTCGACAAAGTCGACGCGTTCGCAGACCGCGCCTCGGCTGCGGCTCAGCTCAAGGTCACCCATGGCCTCTTCCGGACCCAGCAGGCAGGACTCTCCCCACTCCGCCATCGAGTCCGGCGTCATGCTCGGCGGCAGCCTGAGCATCAGCCCAAGATAGAGCGCAGAGAAATCGGCGTCAGGCCCAAAGACCTGCTCCAGCGTCGGTCCAATTTCATAGGCCTGCTCGAAGGCGGGCTGCTCGAATCCGGTGGCCTTCGAACTGCTTGTTTGGGCCAGCGAGAAGTCCTTGGCGATCCAGCTTTCGATCAACCCTTCCGAGAGCGCAAGCTGGATAAAGCCTATGACGTTCTGAAAACTCGCTAACAGATCGTCGTGGTCATAGACCGGAAAAATGGGCGGGACCCGGGCATTGCTCAGGAACGCGACATTGCCTGCTATAGAGCACAGTGCCTGATACAAATGATAGGGGTGGGCCTGTTCGCTTTCCAGCAACGCTTCGAACAGCGGCAAGCCGGAGACCAGCCATTGAAGCTGGTAGATTCCCGCCAGATCACTCTTTCTTGCATTCGGGCTCAGCTTGGCCGCGAGCTCGGTGGCCATCTCCCGGACTGCCCTGCGCACTCGCGCACATAAATTGGCCAGAGGCGACCCAGACTTGACTGTAAGCAGGGGAGCGATGTAATCGGTCTGCCTGAAAACCGTTCCCTGGGCATCGAACTCAATCAACGGCAGTATTGTCATTCCGCCCAGGCTGGATCTTCCCGTGTCGAGGCGCAGTCTGGGGCGGATCCTGGGGATTGTGGCAGGGTCCGCATCCGATACATAGTCTGAAGTGAGTTCATCCTGCCGAACGAAGGCTTCATAGCGGCTATAGTCGGAGCGATTGTAGAGACCGGGTTCCCGGGGAACGGCGAGGCAAATGCGGACCGGATTTCCCTCCGCCTTCTGCAGGTCGAATTCCAGCTTGGCTCCTCGCTCGCTGCCGCCCAAAACCAGCAGACCGTCACGCATCACCGCCTCGAGGTTGAGCACCCGTAGAATGCCGCCGCTCAGGGCCGCCTGGTCGATCTTGAGTTCGATGACCCCCCATCGAAATGCGCCGCACTGGGTAAACATGAACTGCGCCAGCAGCTCGGAGCGCGCAGCAAACTGCTGAAAGTGTTGAGGGGTGAGCAGCATGCCCTCATGCCATTCGATAAGCTCCGGCAGATCCAACGGCTTTGTAGTCAATCGATTCTCCCGCGGACGCGCGCGATGACAGTGTGACACGCCGGCCGCACTCGCGTCAGTTGGAAAGTGCCTTCAAGGGTTGGCGTTCAAGTTTCTCTTGAGGAGTATGTTAGTTTCCCGCCCAGTCGCGGGCGCGGCTTTGTTTACGGATATTGATACCGGGGAATACGAGCCAATCAAAGACAGCCGAGCGGAACCTGGGGCTGGAACCTGGGGCTTGATATTACCGCCCTTCTTTTTCACGGTCCTTCATCACCGCATCATAAGCGGCATTCAGCTCCGCCATTTTAGTGCTGTTGCCAATACTCTCGCTCACATCCGGGTGGTAGAGCTGCGCAAGACGGAGGCGAAGCTTCTTGATCAAGGGGGTGGGCGTATCCACACTCACTCCCAGCAACCGGTAGGGATCGCTCCCCGGCGGCAGCATCAGCGCGGGGATGGTGGCTGCGTGGTGGAGGAGTTTGGCCTCCGCGTCCTCTAGTTCGCTCTTGATCCAGGCAGCATGCCGCTGGAGATCGTCCCAGCGGCGATTGATCGCCAGCCTGGGGAGCTGCTCAAGCTCAGCCTGGAGTTCTTGCGCTCGGGTCTCGCGCAACGGGTCGCGAAATTTCAATACCAGCGATTCAAATCCCTTCAAGCGGCTCTTTACCTGTTGATAGGTCTCCGCCGCGTTGCCCAGACTGACGAGGTCCTGCCGCGCCAATTCTGTGGTCGCATTCACCATCGCCACGGCGGTTTCTGATTCCAGCACCGCCTCAGTCGGGTGGGCTTGCAGGCGTCTGGCGATTGCTGCGCGATATTCGCCAACCCTGCTCACCCCCAGACGCTGCCACAGGACCTCGATCCCTGCTTGCAAACCATCGATCTCGCCTGGCGCCATAAGCTTGCCGATTGCGTCTTTCGCCCGCGTCTCAATGGCCGCTTTCACCTGCCCCGACCAGCGCCGTTCCGGTACTCCTGCCCACCAGAACACTATGCCGGCGAGGACAGGCAGACAGGAGGCGGCCAGGTTAACGGCCGCAGACAGCCAGTGCAGGTGGTGAAAGTGCCCCGTCGCTGAGTCGAGTCCGAAGACCGGCCAGCGCTGCGCGGCGAAACATACGCTGCTCGCGGCGATGGTCGCGGAGATTCGCAATTTCCACGATTGGATATAGCGAAGAAGTGGCTCTTCGTGAAACGAACAGTGAACCCATCCGCCCTCCCACTCGAAGTTCGCGAGATCGGCAGCTCTCGCTGAGCGGCGAACCTGAGTCAAATTCCAGCGTTGGCCCGCGCAGCGCACGGCGATTCCCGCCGCAAGTGCAAGCAGAACAGCTAGCGGGGAATGTAGAATCACCAGGCAAAGAAACGCGGCGGAGGCCAGCGCTGCCAGCCACAAGCCGGCCCGTGCCGAACGGCGAAGCAGCTTTTCTTGGCGGGCTCCGGGAAGGGGGGAACTGCCCAGTGTCGTCGCGGTTGAATCCATGGCCATCGAAGCGTCGCCCGTCACGAGGCCTCGGGGAATTGAAAACCTTCCTTGCGCCGGGCGGGAAAATCAACAACTTCAACCTCCGGGCGAAAGCGGATCTTTGCCACCAGCTTCCCTACTCGGTCTTTCGTCAACATCACCAGGGAACGTTGGCCGGCAAGATTGAAGAACGCTCGAATTCGAAGAGTGGTCGCCGAATATAAGATTGTCCCGCGATAGCAGATCATCGAAAATCCGCTGTGGTTTTCGATGGGGGTGGGAGTAGGACG
>Ga0302324_100002029_pt1 | contig 47833 bp, 37 predicted proteins | sample Palsa_T0_1_FD_201949 | JGI IMG/M metagenome (GOLD analysis project Ga0302324, IMG submission 201949) | Peat permafrost microbial communities from Stordalen Mire near Abisko, Sweden - Palsa_T0_1 | ecosystem: Environmental > Terrestrial > Soil > Palsa > Peat permafrost | place: Sweden: Abisko...
GGGCTGAAAGACGGCGTGCCGCTGGAACAGGCGCAAGCGTCGCTGCGCAAGCTGTTGGGACCGGGCTTCGACGTCGATCCCCCCTCCGGCCGCGGCCAGCATTTCGAATCGCTGATGAGCGTCTACGCCATGACCATGAACATCGCCAGCCTGTTCGCCCTGTTCATTGGCACGTTCATCATCTATAACTCGTTCGCCATCGCCGTGACCCAGCGCCGCGCGGAGATCGGCATCCTGCGCGCGCTGGGCGCCACGCGGGGCCAGATCCGTACGCTGTTTTTGGGCGAAAGCGCAGTGGCAGGATTGGCCGGATCGGCGGTGGGCATCGGCTTCGGCCTGCTCATGGCGCAAGGCCTCACGGCCAGCACGAATGCGTTCATGGAAAGCGTGATGGGCGTTTCGGCCAACGCGGACCACATGCTGGTGCGGCCCTGGCTGCTGGTGACGGCGGCCGCGGTGGGCGTATTTACCAGCATGGTCGCGGCTTTCCTGCCGGCGCGCAACGCGGCGCGGGTCGATCCGGTGAAGGCCTTGCAGAAAGGTCAATACCAGGTGCTTTCCGCCGGCGAGAATCGCAGAAGGCGCACGGCGGCCCTGGCGGCCATTGCCATCGCCGCGGGCTGCATCTTATTTGGGCGCTCGCCGACAGTGTTCTATACCGGCTATTTTCTGGCGATGCTGGCTATGCTGCTGCTCACGCCGGCGTTGTCGCTGTATCTCTCGAAGCTCCTGCGCGGGCCGCTCAAATGGGTGCGGCCGGTGGAGGGTGCGCTGGCGGCCGATAGCCTGATTCAAGCGCCGCGGCGCACGTCTGCCACCGTGGCGGCGCTGATGCTCTCCCTGGCGCTGGTTATCGCGCTGGGCGGCATGGCGCGCGCCAGCTACATGGAGATCGCCGACTGGATGGACGGCACTATGAATCCGGATTTCTTCGTCACCACTTCGGAAACCATCTCCGCGCGGACATATCATTTTCCAGACAGCATGTTGGATGGGTTGCGGCAGATTCCGGGCATCGCCGAAGTGCAGCCCGTCCGGATTGTACGGATCAATTTTCGGGGAAAGCCGGTGATGCTGGTAGCCATCGATTCATTGAGCATCGCACGGCGCACGCGCGGGCGGCGGGCGACGGCGGGCGATTTCGACGGCATGTATCGCGCGGCGGCCGAGCAAAAGGGGCTGATCATAGCCGACAACCTGGCGCAATTGGAAAAGCTGAAGCTGGGTGAGACGCTTGAGATTGGCTCGCCATCGGGCATTTTGCGGTTGCCCATCGCCGGTATTCTGAAGGATTTCTCCAACCAATTGGGCACCATATTCATCGATCGCGCGCTATACCGCCGGCTGTGGAAAGACGACGCCGTGGATGTGTTCCGCATCTATCTGGCGCCGGGCGCCGCAGCCGCGGATGTGCGGTCTCGCATTCTGGACCGCTTCGCGCACGAACGGCGTCTCTTCGTGCTCGCCAACAAACAGGTGCGCAGTTACGTTTTCAAGGTGACCGACCAATGGTTCGGCATGACTTACTTACAGTTGTTCGTGGCGGTGCTTGTGGCTATTCTGGGAATTGTGAACACGCTGACGGTTTCGATCACGGACCGCCAGCGGGAATTGGGCGTACTGCGTGCGGTGGGTGGATTGCGCAACCAGATTCGCCACACCATCTGGATGGAGGCGCTGGCCATCGGCATCATCGGCCTGACGCTGGGAGTGGCTGCTGGTGCGGTGAACTTATACTACATGTTGACCGTCTCGCGGGAGAACTTCGCCGGGATCGCGCTCGATTACACATTTCCCTTTGGCATCGTGGGTGTGCTGGTGCCTGTAATTCTGGGTGCGGCCTTCGGCTCCGCCCTGTTCCCCGCCGAAAGCGCGGTGCGCAGTTCGTTGGTGGAGGCGTTGGAGTATGAGTGACACGTGGGGCAGGCCCTCGGCCTGCGCGGGTCCCCCGGACCCGCTTCGAGCTTTCGCGAAGAGAAGCGGGCGGCCTGGGAGGCCGCCGCAGGCTGGGAGCCTGCCCCACTTTTTATTCAGACTAAGTGCCATTGCCCCTTTAGCGGCCCTCTTCCTCCTAACCGGCCCCCTCGCCGCCGAAGACGCCCGCCAGATCGTGGCCGAATCCCAACGCCGTGGGCGCGCCGATTCGCAGCGCTATGAAGGCTCGCTCGAAGTCATTAGCGCCAACAACAAGGTCTCCAAGAAGCGCTGGCAATCCGATCGCCTCGGATCTTACGGCAATAGCAAAGCCATCATTCGCTTCACCGAGCCGGCGGAGGTGAAAGGCGTGGCGCTGCTGGTGGTGAACCATCCGGAGCGCTCGTCCGATCAATGGATGTGGACGCCCGCCATCGGGCGCGACCGGCGCATCGCCCAGCAGGATCGCTCCACGCGCTTCTTCGGCACCGACTTTAGCTTCGAAGATCTGGAAGAGCGCGACGTCAACCAGTACGACTTCTCGCTCGAAGGCGAAGAGTCCATCGACGGCGCGGCATGCTGGCGCATTGAATCGAAACCCAAGCAGGGCAAGAGTTCCCAATACACCTCCTCGCGCGTGTGGATCCGCAAGGATAACTACGTTCCGGTGCAGTATGAAAACTACGCGAAAGACAAGCTGGTGCGCCGCCTGGTGGAGAAGGACGTTGAGAATATCCAGGGCATCTGGACCGCGCGTCTGCTGGAAATGACCGACCTGGGCCGCAAGAGCCGCACCATTCTCAAACTGGAGAATGTACGCTACAACGTGCCCATGAAAGACGACGACTTCACCGTGCAGGCGCTGCGGCGGGCCATGTGAGGGTGGTTGGTTGTGGGTTATGGGTTGTGGGGCTTGCCACCGGTGCGTTCGGGCAGGCGTTTACACAACGTGGATTTCTGGAAACCGACCTCATCGGTTACCCGCAAACGGTGCCCGGCGATAGCGGCCAGGCGATCGGCGAAGCGCTGTTGCGCTACGAGGCGTTCTACAAGCTGAATTCGGATTGGCAGTTTGCCGGCGGCATCGACGCGCGCGCCGACACGCACGAACAGGTGGACCGGGCCTGGGAGCTTTCGTGGGACGATCGCCAGCGCCGCCGTCCATCCTTCGAAGTGCGCCAACTGAACGCCACGTATTCGAAAAAGAAGCTCACCGTAGTGCTGGGCAAGCAGTTCGTCCGCTGGGGCAAGGCGGACATACTCAATCCCACGGACCGCTTCGCGCCGCGCGACTATCTGACCGTGGTGGACAACGACTTCCTGGCCATCGCGGCGGCGCGCGCCACTTACGGCGGACAGTCGAACACCATCGACGTGGTGTGGGCGCCGCTGTTCACGCCCAGCCGCATCCCACTGCTCGATCAGCGCTGGACTAACATTCCCGCGGGCATCGCGCTGCAGGAACTGGCGCCGTCGTTTCCCGGCGGTTCCCAGTTCGGCGCACGGTGGAACCACATCGGCAGCGTGGCGGAATATTCGTTGTCGTTCTACGACGGGCACAATAATCTGCCGCTGTTCAATTTCTCCGAGCCGCAGCTCGCCACGGTGGACGTGGCGCGCTACTATCCGCAGATGCGCATGTACGGCGGCGATGTAGCCATCCCCTTGAAGGGCGTCACCCTGAAGGGCGAGGCCGCTTACTTCACCTCCACCACCAAGACCGAAGACGAATACGCCTTGTATGTCGTGCAACTGGAGCGCCAAGCCGGTGAATGGTTCTTCATCGGCGGTTATGCTGGACAGGTGGTTACCGAGCATCGTTCCATTTTCGATTTCGCGCCGGATCGCGGATTGACCAGCGCGTTTCTCGGCCGGGCGGGATACACCATCGACACCAACCGCAGTGTGGCGCTCGAAACCGCGTTGCGGCAGAACGGCCAGGGCATGTGGGTAAAACTCGAATACTCGCAGGCGTTCGGCGCGCACTGGCGGGCCACCGCCGCCTTCACGCTGATCCGCGGCGACGAGTCCGATTTCCTGGGCCAGTACCGCCGCAATTCGCACGCGCTGCTGGCCCTGCGCTATAGCTTTTAGTGTCGTGGGTTTGACTGGAGGGCGGGCAATCATGCCCGCAGCCGGCTTTCAGCCGGCAAATGCCCCAGAATTTGCATGTGTTTAGCGATTTTTCCTCTATATTGGAAAGGTGTCCAGGTGGCTGCTCCTAATCTGCGCGTGTGTACCGCTGATGGCCTCCGACTACGTCGGCAGCGCAGTCTGTAAGACTTGTCACGCCGACGTATGGTTCAACTTCTACAAAAATCCGCACTACAAAAGCATCGCCGGCGGCGAGCAACCGCCGGAGCGCACCGGATGCGAAGGCTGCCACGGGCCCGCCAAAGCGCACGTGGAAGCGCACGGCGGCAAGACCACCATTCCCCACGCCTTCTCGCTGATGGAGCCCGCCGCGGTGCTGGATACCTGCCTGAATTGCCACGCGCGCGATTTCGGCAAGGCCAATATCCGGCGCTCCGCGCACTCGTTGGCCGATGTGGTGTGCACCAATTGTCACTCGATTCACAAATCGCCCACGCCGCAGTTCCTGCTGGCCAAGAAGCAGACGGAGCTGTGCTACGGCTGTCACGCGGATGTCCGTGCGCAGTTTTCCATGCCCTTCAAACACCGCGTGAATGAAGGCTTCATGAACTGTACCGACTGCCACAATCCGCACGGCGCGTTCGCCCCCACCTGGGGCATGGCGGACAAGCCGCGCATGGTCACCCAATCGGGAGGCAACGAAGAAGCCTGCCTGAAGTGCCACGCCGATAAACGCGGACCGTTCGCATACGAGCATCCGCCGGTGCGCGTGGAGGGTTGCGAGGTCTGCCACGTGCCGCATGGATCGCCCAATGCCAAGCTGCTGGCGCGGCCGGTGGTCTTCACTTTGTGCCTGCGATGCCACAACGGAGCGGACAGCTACGGCACCCGCAACAACGGCATCACCGCGCTGTCGTCGACGCATAACATGCTGGATCCGCGCTATCAGCGCTGCACCGTCTGCCACGTGCGCATACACGGGTCCAACAGCGACAGCTACTTCTTCCGGTAGCAGACGCCATGCGGAACGCGCTCTACATCGTATGGATTCTGCTGGCGCACGCCGCCCTGGCTCAGGAAGTAGTGACTCCTACCCCGGAGCAGGCCGGTTCCCCACGCGGAGAAAACACGGGCGACTACAATGTGATGGAATCGTTCGAAACAGGTTATCGTTTCGCATCGGTGAGCGGTAACGACGGCACTTATCGCGCCGATGTCAACTACGGCAACGGCATCCGCTTGCTCAGCTCTAACCTGAGCGTGAATTCGCGCGACGGCCACGGAAAATGGTTCGACCAGATCGTACTCACGACCATTGGTTTGGGCAACGATCCGTATCAAGCGGTCACGTTGCGCATCGAAAAGAACAAACTCTATCGCTACGAGATGCAGTGGCGGTTGGACGATTACTACAATCCGGACCTGGTGCTAACCGCCGGCACACACTTAATGGATACCAGCCGCCATCTGCAGGATCACAATCTGACGCTGCTGCCGCAATCGAAGATTCAGTTCCACCTGGGTTATAGCCGCAATACGCAGGATGGGCCGGCGCTCTCCACAGTACAGTTGTTTACACCGCCTGTCAGCCCGGCGCCGCCTGCCAGCGAGTTTCCGGTCTTTGAAAACATACGGCGCGAACAGGACGAATACCGCGTAGGCGCGGACCTGAATCTGGCCGGCTTCAAGCTGACCCTGTTGCACACCTGGGTATTCTTCAAAGAGGATAGTGGCTATCAGGAGGCCGGCACGATCACTGGTGACAACCCCTCCGCCGGTGTGACTCTCTCCCAGTTCCAGCGCTCGGAGCCGTATCACGGCGCCAGCCCTTACTGGCTGGGGAACATCAACAAAAGCGGCGATAAGCTGGCGGTGAACGGCAGAGTCGTCTACGTTGACGGGCAGCGCAACTTCATCCTGGACGAGAACGCCTTCGGCGTCACACCCCTGGGCGCGCAGAATCAGCAGATCCTGGTGGGCGGCGATGCCTCGCGGCCATCGCTGACCGGCGATCTCTCCATTAGTGTCTTCCCCACCACCAGGTTCACCCTGGTGAATAACACTTCCGTCGATAGCACGCGCATCGACGGCACCTCCGACTACGAACAATTCAACACCGCGACGGGCAGTTATGCCTTCGTCTCTTTCCGCTACCTGGGCCTGCGCACCATCGCCAATGCCACGGACTTGCACTATCGCGTCGCGAATTGGCTCTCCCTCTATGGAGGCTATCGCTATTCCGACCGCCGCATACTCGATATCGAGGACTATGCTTTCGGATCGCCACTTAGCGGCGCCACCTACGAGCAGGTCAACCTCTTGCACGAAGGCGTGTTAGGCGTGCGGGTGAAGCCCGTGAAGGCCATGACCATCAACCTGGAAAGCGCGGTCGGCCACGCGAACCGTCCCTTCACCCCGGTCAGCGACCGTAATTACATCGCGCTAGGCGGTCGTTTCGAATACCGGCTGAAGAAGCTGATGTTCAGCACGGCTTACAAAGAAAACTACAACAATAATTCGGTTACGTTTACCAGTTACAGCTCGCACGCCCGCAACTACAACGCGAACGTTTCCTGGGCGCCTCACGATTGGTTCACCCTGGACGCCAGTTATTCCAAGCTGCATTTGGATTCACTCTCCGGCATAGCCTTCTTCGCCGGATTCCCACAAGCTTCCCCATTCACCAGTAATCAGATCTATATCAGTAACATTCACGCCGCTAACCTGGGCGCGCGCTTCGTGGTGGCCAAGCGCGTGGATCTGTATCTGGGTTATAGCATCACGCGCGATACGGGCGATGGGCGCAGTTCCGCGGCGCCGGCGGGGGCCACCGATCCCACATCGCTGGTCTTCACGCCCGTACAGACTTTCCCGCTGAACTTCCAGTCGCCGATGGCGCGCGTCTCTTTTAGCGTGCGTCCGAAACTGCGCTGGAACGCCGGCTGGCAGTTTTACAATTACCACGAAGACTTCGGGCTGCTGTCGTATTACCAGGGCTATCACGCCAACGCTGGTTATACCAGCTTGACATGGGCCTTCTGACCTGCGGCACAGCGGCGGCGCGTTCCTGGCCTATGTTCGGCGCAAGTGCGCACCGATCCGTATGCCGCGATTTCGTAGTGTTCCACGCGCTGGCAGGCGGAGATGATGGCCGCATCGCGCACGGCAGGCGAGGCGTCCTTCCCCACCATTTCGTCACCCTCGTCCAGCACGCCTTGCGTGCCCTTGCACTTTTGTTTTTTGGCCTCTTCGCCGTGCATATCGAAAACCTGTTCCAGACGTGTTACGTGGCCGCGGGTTTCTTCCAAGTGACTCTCCAGGGCGGCGCGGAGTTCCGGCGACGAAACCTTTTCAATCATTTTAGGAAGCGCTCTAAGGATTTGATCCTCCGCACTTGTACAGATCGCGCAGTTCCGAGAGATGATGTTCGTGCAATGATTCCGGCTTCATGGTGGAAGAACCTCCTAGTCATAGCGTGGCGCGAAACAGGCGCCGATTACAAGAAGGCGGGCATTGAGCCGGTAACAGACTTAACATCCGCCAAGAGCCGTTTGGTGCAAGCCGCACATATCGGTGCGATCGTTTGAACGCTCACCGGTTCTGTGGGCACAGCGCTTGCTCCAGCAGATCCGCAACCTTCAAGTAAGCGGCCCACCGGCTCAAATACTCGCGATCCAGCTTATCGCCTTGCACGGCGATAATTCCGCGCACATCGTTCGAAATCCTGGGAGCGGTTGACCCGCATCTTCATCCACGCGCCCGAATGCTGTCCCGATTCGTATCGGCTGTTGGCCGGATGGAGTGAATCAAATCCGGGAGGCTCGCTTCCAGCACAGGGAGCATCGGATCGGCTCGGGCAGCTTCGGCAGGATCTTATTCTCAAGCAGATCCCGCCGTTTCACGAGTGGCGCGCCTGTGACATCGTTACCCCCGACCATGCGCACATCGAAGACGTAGAAGTGGACGTTCGTGCCGCCGTTTTGCAGGAGGCTGAACACAGGCTTCCCGTCCGCGTCGAGGGCCACCACCTCTCCGTCGATCACAGTCTCGTCCGGTAGTCCGGCAAGTGCCGCCACGACGCCGGGGTAGCGCCTGGTGAAGTCCTTGTCGTTGCGGGACCGGAGCCGAACCTGCCCGCCGCTCTTGATGGCAACGCCCGATAGCCGTCGAACTTGACCTCGTACTTCCAGCCATCGCCGTCCGGCAGTTAATCCGTGCGGAGCAGCAGCATGGGATCGATGAAGCAGGCTTGTTGGCCTTTCCTTGTCACACCCAAAGGATGCCACAGGAGCGCCACAACGCGCTTACCAATTTCCGCCGCATATTTGGGTTTGGAAGAAGACGATGCTCCGCAACCGGTTCTTCGTTGCTATTATCGGTACCGGACCTATAATTCGCCCGATTCCAGGAGGATTCACCGTGAAGTCACCACGCTGGATTTTTATTTTGCCTCTGGGGCTGCTTTTCGCTTCCGCGAGGCTTGTCGCGCAGAATCCAACTCAGCCGGGCGCTGTTGCCCCGAAATACCGCACCCATTTTGTAATCTATGACGCACAGAAGAAGACCGCGACGGCCATCTTCACCATCGAGGGAGAGTGGCATGCTCCCAACTGGACTCCCGACGGAATGTACATCGTCTCCGACATGGGCGGCGGCCTATATCGTATTCCAGTGAGCGGCGCCAACAGCGGGAAACCGGAGAAGATCAATGTGAGCCAAAAGATGATGGCCACCAACGATCATGCTCTGTCGTGGGACGGCAAGCAGATCGCCATCACCGGTATAACGCCGCCGATGCCGGCGAAGATTCGGACTCCGGCAGATATTCACAATCCGATTTTCATCATGAATATGGACGGGAGCAACGCGCACGAGGTTCATTTGGGCTGGCTACATGGGTGGTCGCCCGATGGTAGGTACGTCGTTTACACCCAGTATGATGAAGACAACTTCGACATCTACCGAATCAACAGCGACGGAAGCGGCGAGTTGCCGATGACCACCAACAAGGGGCAGGATGATGGCCCTGAGTACTCCGCCGATGGCAAATGGGTATATTTTTGCTCCAACCGGTCGGGGAAGTGGGATGGTTGGCGCATGCCTGCCGATGGCGCCGGGCCGGGCGACAAGCTGGCCGAGAGGATCACCAACGGTGAAGACACGCAGGACTGGTTTCCGCACATCTCTCCGGATGGCAAGTGGCTCTACACCATCTCCTACCCGATAAATCATCCGGACCACTCGTACATTGGGGATGGTATGAAGATCAAGCTGCTGCGCCTCGAAAACGGCGTTGGCGCAAATGGTGCCGAATTGACGACGGTGAGGACCTTCTTCGGCGGGCAGGGCTCGGGCAATACCGGCGGGTGGTCGCCGGATTCGAAGAAGTTTGCCTGGACCGAGTACGAGACGGCTCGGCCATCGGTGAAGTGAACCCTCCGCCATGATGCGCGCGGCGACGAGGCGAGGAAGGCCGGCATCGTCGGAGAGTGGCCATAATGTAAGCATGCCACTGACGCGGAAGGCCATCAACGGAGAACTGGCCAAACGCGGCCACACCGCGCGCCTGGAAAACGCCGGCCAATCTTTCTATTTCCAGGGCGGCGAGTGCCACCGCCTGGCTTGACCGGACGGGTGCAAGTACAGAAAGTCGGAAGCCTGACGCTGGAGCAGTGGATCGAGGAGTTCGGCAAGGCGAAGCAGCGGAATGCGCTCATCTTCCGAGCGGCGAAGGCCAAAGCGAACAGAGCCAAGAAATGACCGCCAGGTCAGCTCAGATCCCCATCACCGGTCCGAATGACCCAGATCCTTTTCCGGCGAAACGCGATCTCGAACCAGTTGCTTCAGTTCCTTGATGTCTGGAAATCTGCCGGTCCCCTGCCGCGACCAGATGAGTCTACCCTCGACCCGTACGTCGAAAACCCCTCCGGCGCCGGGAACGAGGGTAACGCCGCCGACTTCCTGCTCAAAGGTGGACAGCAGTTCCTGTGCCATCCAAGCTGCGCGCAACAGCCATCGGCACTGCGTGCAGTACTCAATCTCGATTCGCGGCCGGTTTGGCGTTTCCATCCAGCTTCCAGGATAATCGTTCCGCGCCTCGCCTTACCGACCACAGCGCTTGTTCGCCCCGAAGTGTGGTCCAATCGTTGAAAATGCCTGCGGGCATCACGCGAAGGAAACGGAAGCCAACACATTGGAGAACCAACAGATGAGATCGAATATCGGAAGAATGTATCCGCGGCCAATCCGGCCACGCCTATGGGCGCTGGGCGTGCTGGCATTTTGCATTTTAGGTAGTACTTTTGCGCAAAACAGAGCCATCGACTTCCAGAAGGGCATGCCCTTCAGCGAGGGGTATATGGCGGGCAAGACCCTCTACGTCGCAGGCCAGCAAGGGCCCGACTCGCAGGGCAAAGTCACAGGAACCGATATCACTCTACAGACTGCAAATGCAATTGCCGCAATCGAGAAGGTAGTCAAGAAAGCCGGCTTTCGGATGACGGACATCGCGTCCGTAACCGTTTATGTGACAGACTTGAACGATGTCCCTAAGATGAACGAGGTCTACAAAAAGCTCATGCCAGACCCGAAGCCGGCCCGAGCCACCGTCCAAGTCGCGGGCTTGATCGGTGGGGCGAAGATCGAAATTTCGGCGATTGCCGTGAAGCGTTAGCCGTCCATTGATGACGTAGTTCTCTCGTGCGCATGGCCTTCTCCGGTGGCGCGTTCTGCGACCATGCGGGCCAAACTGCTTGACGAAAAGCGGCGCACAGTTACGGCATTGACCGGGCGGGAACGCTTACTCCGCGATTTTCGCCAGCCTTTTGTACGCCCGGATCGCCGCATTCTGAAATTCCCACGCCGGTTGTCCCGTTGGCGCCGCGCCCTTCCATGCCACCTGCCAAGCGAACCCCCGCAAGAGCGGCCGTGCGATCACGGTCACCGCTTGGTCTGCAAATTCGGGATACTGCCGGGCGGCTTCCGCGAGGGCCAGGCGATTCAGTTCCGGGTCGATGTCAATCGAGGGCATGCGGCCATGATACCTGAGAATGGGAATTCGTCATGGTCGTCCCCCTACAGCGCGCTCGCCAACGGAATGCCGTGGGGCACGCGTGAGCGAGTCGAGGTCGGCCCGTGAATCCGCCCCTCCACTGTGCAATAATCCCGGCATGGCAGTCCCCGCTCTGGCCCTCTCCAGTGACCCTTCCGTAGCGTCTAACACCGCCCCGTGCGTCGCCGCCGTCCTGCTCGACATCGTGGAGCGCTCCATGCATGCCTCGCGGTCCGCGTGGCGCTGCCGCGAGTTGCGGACGGATGCCGAGCCGGGGTAACGCTGCCTGAGGGTGCACGGCTCCCACGCCGGTAAAGGAGAGAGCGCAACATCAAACCTCAAGCACGATCCACGCGGGAGCGTGGTCACTGGCATTTTCCTCACCCCGCACACATCGATCTACACCGCCGTCTACCAGCCGCTCCACTATCGCCGGCGAGAGCAGTAAATGATCGAGCCGCATGCCCTTGTCGGCTGGCCACCGGTCGCGCTTGTAATCCCAGAATGTCCAGAGCGGCCCATTTGGATACAATCGCCGCAGAGCATCTGTCCAGCCTTGAGCCAGCATTCCGGCAAAGGCCTCGCGGCTTTCCGGTTGGATCAGCGCGTTGTCATCTAAGGATCGCGTCCGATAGATGTCCTGCGGCGTCGGCACGACATTGTAATCGCCAGCCAACACGACCGGCACGCCGGCCGCAATGAGTCCCGCGGCGTGGGCGATAAGGCGTTCAAACCACGCCAGCTTGTATTGAAACTTCGGGCCGGGCTGAGGATTTCCATTCGGCAGATAAATGGAAGCGATCAAGACTCCGTTCACGGCCGCCTCGATGTACCGCGCCTGAGAATCTTGAAGGTTACCGGGCAGACTGGAGCGGACCAACACCGGGGCATGATCTCGCGCCAAGATGGCCACGCCATTCCAGGAACGCTCGCCCTGCCACACGGCCTCGTATCCGAGGGCGCGAAGGGAATCCACGGGAAATGCCTCCTGTGCGGCCTTTAGTTCCTGGAGGCAAACGACATCCGGTGCAAATTGGGCGAGCCACGCCAAGAGGTTCTCCAGACGCTTGTTGATGTTGTTGATGTTGAAGGTCGCAATCTTCACTGTTCGGCCTCGATCCGCGGCGCATGCCTGCCACCTGAGAAACATTCTAAACATTCAAATTAGGTTAAGGCCGGCTCTGGACGTGGCTGAAGTCCCGGCGGAGTGCGGGCCACAGGACGCTGGGGTCGCCACGCCCGACGAATGGAAGGGGCTAATCCGGCGGCAGGCCGGTTTTTTCAGCTTCGATCCGAACACTCGGCACTGCTGCATGATCACGGTTCTGGCACCGTGGCTCGACACGCCGGGTCCGACGTGGCAACTGGTCGCCGCCATGCTGCGGAATCAACGGCGAGAGTTGGAGCAGAGGCCGCCCGCGCCGCCAGGGCAGCAACGGCCCACGTTTGCGTGGCGTCCCAGATGCCTGGAGGCAAGCGTCGCGTCTGAATGCGCATCCACGGATCGCGGATTATCTAACCAGGCAGGCGTAATCACGTTGCGAAAAGGGTAAATTTTGCAACGTCCCGAAAGGGTTCCTTTGTGCGACCGCTTTCGGGGAAGATTGGCGCGCAAGCTGGAATGCCTGGACGTGACCCAAAGCGGACCTGACGCGTCGGCGCAGTCCGTCGGGCGAGTCGCGCGATTAAGCGGGAACGTACGTCAACCTAATCACATCCTCGGCAACGAGATCGCTGGTCACAAGACGGAGCGGCGGCCGAGGGCCGGAGAAGAATGGCTTGCCGCGACCAAGTACGATGGGGTGGAGGTAAAGTCGATACTCATCAATAAGACCAAGGTTGGTTAGGCTTCCTGCCAAGTCTGGTCCGGCAACTGCAATCTCCCCAACTGGCTGAGCCTTCAGTCCACGTATCACCGCCTCGATGTCCTCCTCGACAAGTGTGGCGTTGGGTCCGACCGACTTCAACGAGCGCGACACAACCCACTTCGGCTGGCTCCGCCACGCCGCCGCGAAGTCGTGTTCCTCTGCGACCCAGTCCGCACGGTCTTCGTCCCAATAACGCATTACCTCATACATGCGGCGACCGTACACAATGCCCGTCAGGCCGCGCACATGCTCTATGAATTGACGAAAAAGCGCCAGGCTTGGCCTAAATTCCAGATGGTCGACGTAGCCATCCAAGGACTGGTTCATTCCATATATGAGCTTTCCCATGGTACAAAATCTCCATCCCAGGTTCTTCAGAATAGCTTGGGCCGACGTTCAGCAGAAATGAGATTGTACACGATCTGCGCGCGGCATTGTCAGTGTAACAAATAACCCGAGGTACGCTTTTGGCTGGGAACCGCCGGATGCCTTTTGAGGAAGCTGCCGTTCGCTGTTGCACAAAGGGTAAGTTTCGGGACTGGTACACGGCCCTCTCGAACGTGCGTCACGTTAGCCGTTTGTGTGAGGTGGACGGGGATAGTAGAACGAGTGAATTTCCTTCAGTTCACCATCGACCACACGGATGCGATCAAACACGCGATCTATTCCATCGGTCGTCTCCATGTCAAAAAACGGTGGCGACGTAGCCTCCTTCGACGATGTGCTGCTTGATCGGTCGCAAAGGGCACTTTGGAGATGTCTTTGCCGGCCAGCCCCTGCAAATACGCTTCGACGACTGCGACCTTTTGCCTCGCGTGTCAAGTGCTCCTCCTTTCTTTCCATCGCACTGTCATCTGTGCGGTAACGCTCGGATAACGCGCAGAATCCAAGAATACCAAACCGAGGCGACCCTCGTCGTGCCGGGACTGTGGCATGTCTCACAAAGGTAAGTAATGGCAACATCGCGGGAGGCCTATAAACATTGGCTTCTTCATGTTGCGAAAGTCGGTTGCGAAAGTCAGTTGCGAAACTAAAGGGGAATCGGCCTGGGCGCAGCACCAGAACCGTTCTTGGCCCGGTTGCGAAACTCTGTTGCCAAAGTTCGGGGCGATTTCACGGCTCTTGCTGTTCACGCTCCCGCCCTTACCCTTTCGCCAACGCCATCAGCTTCCTCTTCCTCGTGCACTCTGCGGGCGTCTTCCCTTGGCTTCCCAACCACCGGTCTGAAATCCTTCATCCGCACCCGATGCTCGATGGCGGGCTGCTTGACGCGCACCTTCAACTCCGTCAACCCTTCGCCGATCTCCTCCACCCAGATGTCCCCGCGCAGGATTCCCAGCGCCTGCGCCACCGCCTCGTAGAGGGATTCGGCGGTCACCTCGACCGCGTGCTCGGTGCCGGCCAGATCGCGACAGGAGACCAGGCAGGAGCGGAGGGCTGTTCGCCATCAGGCTTGGGGCTCCCGACCGGTCGCTCCTGACCACGCCTGGAGCCCGCCCAAGGGGTCCCGGCGCAACTGGAGCCGCCCCATAGATGTACGGCGACCATACGGGAAATGTACTTCGTGTGGCGATGCGGTGCGGTGCGGGCCGACCAAGCTGCTGATTTCACACCGGTAGCTGCGTGGCGCGAAACATGCCCTTGCGGATGGCATGACAAGAGATTGGGAAAGCCATTTGGACAGGTGGACGGCCGCTGGCCTGCTGGACACCGATAGCGCAAGCCGCATCCGCTCCTGGGAAGGCTCGCGGTCGCGCGCGCAGGGCCTGGGTTGGCCGATACGGATCGCGCTGGCATTTGGGGCGATTCTGCTGGCTTCCGGTGTGTTACTGTTCGTGTCCGCGCATTGGGACGAGCTATCGCGCGCGGGTCGCATGTCGCTGCTCGTGGCCACCGTGGTTGTGCTGCACGGTTCGGGCGCCGCAGTGGCGCGCCGCTTCGAAGGGCTTTCCGTGGCGCTGCACGCGGTGGGCAGCGTCGCGCTGGGGGCGGCTATCGCACTGGCGGGACAGATCTTCAACTTGAACGTACACTGGCCGGCGGCCATACTGGTGTGGGCCCTCGGCTGCGCGCTGGCATGGTTGCTGCTCGGGCATTGGACGCAGGGCGCATTGTGTGCTGTACTGCTTCCCTGGTGGCTGGCCGGCGAGTGGGACACACGCGTGCCGCTTGCCAACTCGCGCGAGCTGTTGCCCATCTGGGTGGGCGTGTGCGCGTTGAGCTTCGCCTATCTGAGTGCTCGCCGTTCGGCGGCGGATGGACCGCTGCGCAAGGCGCTGGGGTGGCTGGGCGGTCTCGCATTTCTTCCGTCGGCGGCCATACTGGCGGTGTTCGGGTGGTGGGGACGCACGGGCGTGGCGTGGGGATCGGGAGAACACTGGATCGCGTGGGCGGTGGCGCTGCTCGTCCCGTTGCTGACCGGGCTGGCGCTGGATGCGCGGCGGGCCGTTTGGAACGTGGGGGCGATTGCCTGGACCGTGGCGCTGGGCGCGATTGGCATTCGATCGCACGAGTCCATCGTTTTGTACTGTTGGTGCGCGACCGGCGCGGCAGGACTGGCGGTGTGGGGCATCCGCGATGGGCGCGCCGAGCGGGTGAACCTTGCGTTCGCCGGCCTGGCAATCACAGTGATGGCGTTCTATTGTTCGAACCTCATGGACAAGCTGGGCCGCTCCGCGAGTCTGATCGGGATGGGCGTTCTATTTCTGGGCGGAGGCTGGATGTTGGAACGGGCGCGCCGCCGGCTGCTGGCACATATGTCGAGGGAGGCTGTATGAAACCGGTTTACCGCGGTATTGCGGTTACTGTTTTGCAATGTTTGATTGTGCTAAGCGTGGCCGGCAAGTACGCGCTGGATCGCGAGCGGTTGCCGCGCGCTTGGGCGAAGGCGGTACCGTTCGATCCGAATTTGTTCGTGCGCGGACGCTATGTGAGCCTGAGCGTGCAGGTGGAGACGGCGGCGCCCACCGCACCATGGAACGGGGTGGTGGTTGCCTTGATATCCGCGCGTCTCTCCGCCGTGGGGGGGCGGCTGCTGGCAACACTGGTGGCAACGCCAGACCCCAACGGCACGGTGCAGATCACGGAGCGAGCCGTCGGAACCATGGTTGGGCCAAACATCACCGCATGGGTTCTCGCCGAGCCGATCGCGTTCTTTATTCCCGAACATGTTCCCGATCCTTCGCGGCGCGCTCTGGGCGAGGAACTCTGGGTGGAGGTGAGTGTACCGGCAAAAGGCGACCCTCGTCCGATCCGGCTGGGCGTGAAGAAGGACGGGGTGATTACGCCTTTGGAGTTGCGGTAAGGTGCTCGTGGGGTGGCCAATCCCCGCGCAGCCGTCTTGGGCGAGCTTCATGCGCCTGGGGCGGGTCTCTCTGTGTGCCGGGCGGCGTTGCGACCGCACCGCGGGTTTTCTGGTGTCGAACTCTCACATTCTCCGGTTAACAATACCCAGTGGTTAACCGCGCGGCCCGTGTGGCATTCTGCAAGGCGAAGGTCCTCGGCTACGCTACCCGCTTCGTAATTGCGACCCGACAACAGACCGCCTGCGCGCATACAATATACGGTATGCGGGCATTTCTAAGCCATTCCTCTGCCGACATGACGGATCGTGAGTTGATTCTTCGGCCTGGGTGGAACGTATCATCCCCGATGAGTGTTTCACCTTCGATGAGTCCACGCTTCCGCATCTGCCGCGAACAGACGCTCGCCTTTCAGGCTGTTGCACTGATGTTCACGCTGCTGTCGGCGGCCGCTGCGCAATCGATCCCGGTAGCCATTCTGGGGAGTCCCGCTGGCGGCGCTGTGTGGAACAGCGATGTGCAAGCCAAGCTGCTGTCCACCGGGCAGTTTTCGACCGTGGACACATACCTCATCAACGAAGTGACGCCGACCCTGGCGCAATTGCAGACCTATAAGGCCGTTCTGGTTTATAGCGATCATCCCGGCTTCGCGGATTCGGTCACGCTGGGGAACAACCTGGCCGATTACGTGGATGCCGGTGGAGGCGTGGTGGTGGCGGTCTTTGCCGACGCCAGTTTCCCCTTTGCCGGACGATTCGCCACCGACGATTACTGGGCCATCGAGCCTGGCGCGCAGACACAGGGCGTCCATCTCACCTTGGGGACAGTGCACATAGCCGGAAGTCCGCTCCTCGCCGGAGTCCTCTCGTTCGATGGCGGCTCCAGCTCTTACGCCGGCACGGCGGCCCTGAACGCCGCGGCGGTGGATGTGGCCGACTGGTCGGATGGCGCCCCGCTCATCGCCAGCCGCGTGATCGGGGGAACTAACCGCGTGGACCTGAATTTCTTCCCGCCATCGAACGCGGTCCGTTCCGATCTTTGGCTGCATGCCACCGATGGCGCCAAGCTGATGGCCAACGCGTTGAACTACGTGGCCGGCGTCACGCTCCCGGCGCAACCTGCCTGGATTCCCTTGCAGCCTTCCGGCACTCCGCCTTCGCCGCGCGGGGACGCCTCGGGAATCTATACGGGCAACAGCACCAACGTGATGGTCGTGTTCGCCGGCAACACGGCCGGCTGCAATGCGACGACGCCGAGCCTGAACGATACCTGGGCGCTGGCCGGAGCCAATGGTCTGGGCGGGGGAACTCCCGCCTGGAGCCAGATCGCTATGAGCGGCACGCTCCCTTCGGGACGGCGCGGTCACAGTGCGGTCTACAATTCGGCCACGGATCGGATGATCGTCTTCGGCGGCGATTCCTTTGGTTGCTCATCCCATAAATTAAATGACGTATGGGTCCTGACCCACGCTTCCGGTACGACGGGCACGGCCACCTGGCAGCAGTTGACGCCTTCCGGCACATTACCGGAGGCCAGGTCCGACCACGTGGCTGTCTACAATCAGACATCCAATCAGATGATCGTCTTCGGCGGTGACGGGAACTTGTCTACCAACCTCACGGATCTGTGGGTCTTGGCCAATGCCGACGGCACCACCGGCACACCGCAGTGGACCAATCCGACCCCGTCGGGCACCGGCCCCTCGGGTACCGCCTATATGGCCGGCGCCTACGATCCGGGATCGAATGTGATGACTTTGTATGGCGGGTTCGATTGCTGCGCGGGACCGGCCTTCAACCACTTATGGTTCCTGTCGAATGCCAACGGCACGGGAGGAACGCCCGCGTGGAGGCTCGTATCGGCTAACAATACGCCGCCGACGGCCAAGGTTGGCACGCGTGGCGTGTATAATCCCACTTCCAATGTGGCTGAGTATTTCGCAGGCAGCGGAACCAACCAAACGTGGACGCTGACCAACGCCAACGGCGTGGCGCAACAGGCCTGGACGCGACTATTTCCGGCAGTCGTCCCGCCAGGCCGAGGCGGGCTCGCTGCCAACCCCGCGGTAGTCCTTGATCCATCCAGCGGCCGCATGATCATATTTGGCGGACTGGGGCCGGAAGGCGCGTTCAACGATGTGTGGCTCTTGCCCTGAACGAAGATGCGCCCTGGACTTTTGCCGCTGGGCAACTTCGCCGCGAACATAGTCCGGAGCGGCTGCGACCAGATTGGAGAACTCCAGCGCGCCGTTATCTACCGGGTTCGTAAGGCGGCGCGGCTGTTCGGGTGATGGAAAGCGATCTTCCGCGAGGGGCACAAGACCTTTTCGCCGCTAATTACTCAAACGCTCGGCAACGAACGCTATCGAAGAATCTCCACGAGCAGCACCCAGGCGCTGATCACGCCGGCGATGAACGAAAAGGTGAAACCTGGCACCAGCCAATACAGTCCGTCAGGACTACCGAGCAGCAGAAGAACACCGGCAATGCAGAACGGGACGGTAGCGAACTGGCTCATAATCGCCCGCGGTATCAGCCACCCCCAGGGATGGCCTGGTAGAGACCTCTTAAAGCGGATCTGACAGATAACCTGAAAAACCCATGAGCCGATACTGATGGCCAGAATCTCGCTGGCAAGCAAGTTGAGCGGCTGTCTCGGGATTAGGGCCACCATAGCGACGAAAAAAACCTGAAGGAACTGCACAATTGACTCCCCGGCGCGTCCCGGCAACCCCGGCGCCGCCATTATCCGGCCGAGATTGATGGAGACCGCGACGAACACCAAGCCAGTGAGGGTGGCCGCGGCTCCAGCCTGTACGGCAAGAAGGGTCTGCCATTCCGATAGCGGGGGCATGAGGATTTCGAATCGTATCACGGAGTGAGAATTCAAGGCGGGAAAACATGCCGGGGGCTATTGGGGAGAATGATAGGCTGCTAGAGGCGAGGCTGCTTAAAGGAGTAGCACGTCGATCCGGTGGGCGTGAACCATCTTTTCGCAATGGGACCACTCAAAGACAGTGAAGCGCCCGTCCTGTGATGCCACGAGCGCAACGGCATCCCGCTGATCCTGGATGAATTGGGCTGCCGACAGGTGCCTGGTCCCGCCGAGTTGCTCCGGATGCACGGGGACGGGTCGGTCATCTTCTACTGGCTCCGTCAACGTGACTTGCTCGACCTGCGGCGCACCCTTCCGGCGGGCGATCTTCGCCCCAAACCCCAAAAGCTCATACCGGTCGGTGAGCACCACCGCGCCATCGACCGCAGTCAATCCAGCTACGGCAGCTATGGTCGGGCCAAGTCTCTCGGCTGCATGGGGCGCCTGCTGGCTTAGATCGGCGAGTTCGCAGAACGGAGGCGAGACCGCATATGGGATGGGCTGCACGATGGATTCCCGCCATGATTCTGTGCCTGCCGGAACCACGAGCAGAGATCCGCCACGTCCATGTGCACGCATAGAGACCGCCAGTTGCACCATCGCGTTTACAGACTGAACCCACGCGGCCGGCGAGTCGAATCCCAGCAGCGAGGTCAGCAGTGCAGGGCACTCGGGCCGGCTGGAGGCCCGCTCGTCCACCAGTTTGATTTGATCGCCCTCAAGTACCGCAACGTTGACGAACTTGCGGGCTTCCTCGCCACTGTGATGCTTGACCACCAGCAGGCCAGGGGCTGCCACTTCGAGCACGAAGCACAAAACGGGAATGGCGCGGGTTGTCCCCCAGACGCACAGGCCGTCCTGCTCGCGCCAAACACCCAGATGGACCCCAGGGCGTTCCGCGGCGGGTGCCACCCTCGTCAGCGCGCCCGGACTGAGCGGCAGAAACCGTTCGAGAACGAGTGGATGGCCGGCCTCCTCTCGCGAGAGAAACGCCAGTGAGATTCTCGGTGAATAGCCTTCTTCGCGCCGAAGGCTTGCCCAGAAGGCGGCATCAATGACAGCTTCGATTGTTTCGGCGTCAGGCAGAGGCGCCAATTGCGTTTGATCGCGTCGGATTGCCTCTTCTCGATGGCGGGCGAAGTAGGCGTGCAGCTTCGCGGAGATGGTTCTGGCAGCGGCGTAGGTCTCGCGTTTCATGGCCGTGACAAGCTTCCTGCCGGCCGATCCAATCTCACAGCCGTGGACTCCCGCTTTTGACTGTTATGATCTCGTCGCCGAACATAGTGTTTCGCTGAAACTGACGACTGTGCAGTCTTATTTTCGCACGGCGTATGCGGTTTCCGGCATCAATTCGGCGGAGCATCGTGAGGAGGGGTCGACTTGCTCTCGGGCTTGCAGGACGCAGCGGAAACCAACCACCGCCGTGCGGCCCGTCATACCAGCCCAGGTTCTGGCACAGCGGGCGGCGATCCCTCGCCGAAGCCCAGAGTACGCGGGGCTAAGGCCTGGCCGTCGGTGTCGGCGCAAGATCGCGCAGTAATCGCTGAAATGCCCTCTGGTAGCTGTCGTGATCTTCCCACCCTTTGAATCGCCGATGTGCCGGGTACGCCGTATGTCCGCCGCCCAAGGCTGCGGCGCGGTCATCACCGCCTCATCGATGCGGATCGGGAACAGCACGGTGCGGTTCTCGCGTTCCTCACGCGATGCGTTACTCAACGCACCCCGCGACATTACCGCTATAAAGAAGCAGTTGACACAAAAACAGCATTGATGTACACTCATTTCATGGACACCGCGACCAAGCAGCTATCATTGCTCAGTCGTTCCTGCCTGTCCTATCGACTCCAATTATCGTCTTTGTGTTGGTAAGCCGACCGGAAGGCTCGGGATATCGGCAATCCCACGCGGTTTGCTAAACCGTGGCACCTTCGGGGCTTTGGCGTTCAACTCGCCAGCCTTCCGCAACGTTCTTTGACATTTGGGTGCGTGCGTGAGTGGCTGAAACGGGCAGGCTGTAACCCTGCTGGTCTCTTACGGCCCACGGTGGTTCAAATCCATCCGCACCCACCAGGTTTGAAATGCAGGGGTGAGGCTCGATTGGATGAGCGGCGGACTCCAAACCCGTCACTAGCAGGTTCGAATCCTGTCACCCCTGCCATGCGGGAGTGGCGTAACTGGCAGCCGCACCAGTCTTAGGAACTGGCGTCTTCGGATGTGAGAGTTCAAATCTCTCCTCCCGCACCAAGTTTAGGCCCGTGGCTGGAATTGGCAGACGCGGCGCGCTCAAAACGCGTTTTATTGTGGGTTCGACTCCCACCGGGCCTACCAACTGCCGGATGCTGAAGTGGTCGAAGCGTCGGTCTGCAAAGCCGATCTTAGACGGTTCAAGTCCGTCCCGGTAGTCCAAGGAGAGGTGGCCGAGTCCGGCTTATGGCGGCGGTCCCGAAAACCGTAGGCGGTAACACGTCCGTGGGTTCGAATCCCACCCTCTCCTCCATTTTGTCTTGACAGTATTTGCGAGAATCGTGTAAGATAAGATTTCGATGAAACAGACAACCCATTTCGGGATAAGGCCACAAGGCGCGGAACCTAATTGCGCCAAGTGTGTCGATCCGTAGGGCTGTTCTGGATTCATAGACTTCTTACGAAGTAACAGCGGCGGATCGGAAACGGTCCGCCGCTTTTGTTTTTTCTGGGCATAGCTGGAAGGTCTAGCTTCGGTTTTGGGAACCGACGAATTGTGTTCGATTCACAATGCCCAGACCATCGGGGGCTGTGGGAAATGGCTAACCTCCCTGCGTCGGAAGCAGGAGATTCCCGGTTCGAGTCCGGGGTCCCCGGCCATGTTCTTTGACAATTGAAGTCGCGACAAAATAAGCGGGTGTGGCGCATTGGTTGAGTCGGTTGAGTCCCAGCCTTCCAAGCTGGTCAACAGAGTTCGATTCTCTGCGCCCGCTCCAGTGCTGGGTTCGTCTAGCGGCCAGGATGTTGCCTTGCCATGGCATCGACACGGGTTCGAGTCCCGTACCCCGCACCAACGTTTCAAGTCGAGTAAGTATTAATGGCGATGCGCCGGTCCTGTAAACCGGTGAAGTCAGTTCGATTCTGACACTCGGCTCCAGTCGGATTAGTTCAGTAGGAAGAACCGGGCCTTCGTAACGCCCAGAGATCGGTTCGAATCCGATATTCGGCTCCAGTCGTTGTAGCTCAGTGGCAGAGCAGTCGCTTGGTAAGCGACCGGCCTGGGTTCGATTCCCAGCTTCGGCTCCATGCGCCCTTCGTACAGCGGCCAGTACACTCGCCCGATTAGCGAGGAACCACCGTTCGAGTCGGTGAGGACGCACCAAGTTTATTGCGGGCTAGACTAGCGGCTCAGTCGGGAGTCTCATAAGCTCCATAGATGGGTTCAACTCCCATGCCCGCCACCATGGGGAAGTCGTTCAACGGGAGGATCACTGGCCTGCACCCAGTAGATGAGGGTTCGATTCCCTCCTTTTCCACCACGTATTGCGGGTTAGCTGAGATGGACTAGCGCCGGTCTGAAACGCCGGTCACGGGGATTCGAGCGCCCCACCCGCAACCAGTTTCATGCCGGAGGTCGTCTAGCGGCCAGGACGGGAGATTGTGGCTCTCCAGACGTGGGTTCGACTCCCATCCACCGGACCAATCTCTCCCACCGTGCGACAGGGGAAGGGAAGCATAAGAGCGGAGTAGTGTTGTCCGCGAACTGTCGCCTCGATATTTACAGGGAGTTGGCCGAATGGATTAGGCGCTGGCCTTTGGACCCAGCCACCCAGGTTCGATTCCTGGACTCCCTGCCACTGGCCGCTGGCGCAATTTGGCAGCGCGCTGCGCTCTGAACGCAGAGGTTTCAGGTTCGATCCCTGAGCGGCCAGCCAAGCTTTTTTATGCGCCCGTAGTCTAATTGGACAGGCACCGCACTACGAATGCAGCAGATGGAGGTTCGAGTCCTCTCGGGCGTACCAAGATTACCGGCCATCGTCCAATTGGACAGGGCGCGGCCCTCCGAAGGCCGAGATTCCGGTTCGACCCCGGATGGCTGGACCAAGTTTCATGAGTTGCCCGGAACAGCGATGTCGGGTGATGTAGCAGCGGGTGCGATTGATTCACCGACGACTCATGAATGGATTTTGCAGTGGTGACCGGCTGGCAAGGTACTCGGCTGTCTACCGAGATTATGCGGGCTCAATTCCCGTCCATCGCGCCATGGGGCTGTCTTCTAGCGGACAGGATCGCTGGTTCTCATCCAGCAGACGGGAGTTCGATTCTCCCCGGTCCTGCCAAGTTTTTGCGGGTGTCGTCTAACGGTCAGGATGGGAGGCTTTCAATCTCTCGATGGGAGTTCGATTCTCCTCGCCCGTACCATGCGCCGGTAGCTAAACTGGATTAAGGCACCTGACTCTTAATCAGGGGATTGAGGGTTCGACTCCCTCCCGGCGCACCAATTTCATTCCGGGGTAGCCAAGCAGGGAAGGCAGCACGCTGTTACCGTGCCCACGCGCAGGTTCGATTCCTGCCCCCGGAGCCATTTCGTATCCCTCTCGGGAGGCCGGTGCCTCAAGCCGCCTTATAAGCGGTCGCGCCAGATTAGCGCCTGGATCTTGGATCGACACCAAGGGGAGGGACCATGCCGGGTAACTCCGCTGGTCGCGGAGACCTCTCCTACAAAGAGGCACAGTGGAGTTCGATTCTCCGACCCGGTACCAATTCAGAGAGCGATGCCGAATAGGAGAGGCCCCTGACTTTTAATCAGGACCGGGCGGGTTCGATTCCCGCCGCTCTCACCAATATTCCCCTCGTCTAAGGGACAAGACACGGGACTCCTAAGCCTGGGATCGGCGTTCGATTCGCCGGGGGAATACCAATGGGCGCGTCGTCCAATGGACAGGGCTGCTCGCTTCTAACGAGAGAATGCGGGTTCAACTCCCGCCGCGCCTTCCACTCTTCTGGGCGTTGCCAAGCCGAGCCGCAGCCCTAGCAGTCCGCCGCGTCGCCCACCGGGGTCAGGTAACCGGGAACCGACCCGGCGAGACGCCGAACTTGCTGAACCACGCCTAGCCTCGTCAACGTGTGTGGCGCGCCGCCGCGCCCGAGCACCCCATGCACCGCGGGCTGCCTGCGACATAACCCCAGAAATGGCCGCCGTTCGCGCACAGTGGGCCCACGTCGCGCGCGCCGGCGGCGAGTGCCGGGCGGGCCGAAGGAGGGATGTCCGAAATTAATTGATGCGGTAAGTGCGCTCACATCGGTGAGAAACGCCTTGCAGTCAAAACGCCGAAAGGTTGGATAACAGTCCTCGTTTTCTCCGAGTTCGAGGACGGAGGGCCGCACCCGCCACCGCCCGCCCGCAGCATATAAGGGAGGTCCAAATCTGTTTCTCGTGCACGCCCGTTAACCAATGGGTGATGCGCAAAGACATACCTGGGGAGACAAACACGTCTCCGCACGAGCTCGAACTGGCCGGCAAGAAACGCAAGGTGCAGACCGCCTCGGCGGTGCTGTGCTATTCGCGGATGCTGTTCTTCCAGTGTTAACAGCGTCGGACGGCCGCCAATGGCCTTCCACCCGTTCTGAAACCGGCACGGTAAGGCCGCCGCTGCTGGCTCTCGGCATTCGCCAGAACCCCGTATTAAACCAACGGGTTGTGCCGAAGAGACAAACGGAGAGCCGAAGCCGCCCTGCCCAGCGTTTTCACCCCTAAACGGCAACACCCAAGTGCACCTTCACCGGCCCGCGCGCGTCGCGAACCGACGCCGACGGAGCGTTCATGGAACTCCACGGAAGCGTTGGCAACAGAACCCGAAAAGATGCCTTCAAACCGACGAAGTCTCCTCGAGGCGGGCGGCTCCGAGTTGAAATGATCGGGCCCATCGAGCATTCGATCCCTAAACCAGCCCTCAAGATCTGCATTTGTCGTGAACCCCGCGAACGCTGGCGACTTTGCCAACAAAGCGCAAAGATAGCCTCCGTTCGGAGGCTTTCTGTTCTGTTTCTATATCCTCCCGCAGCTTGACCCCCTTCCCCTGCGTCTGATAGCGTGAAACCGGTTCCCTAGGCTAGAAAGAGGAGGTCCCATGAGACGCGTTGTCGATTCGATTTGCGCCGCCTTCCTATTTACCTTTTACGCGTTTGCTTTACTCGCCCAGCCCGCCGCCAAAACCAGCCCCACGGTGCCTAGATTAGTGAAGTTCAGCGGCGCCGTGACCGACAGCAGAGGTAAGCCGTTGAGCGGCCTGGTGGGCGTCACCTTTACCCTCTACGCCGAAGAACGCGGCGGCGCCCCGCTTTGGATGGAGACCCAGAATATCCAGCCCGATAGCAGCGGCCGCTACACGGCCATGCTCGGCGCCACCCGGAACGATGGCATTCCGGCCGAAGTGTTCGCCTCAGGCCAAGGCCGCTGGTTGGGAATACAGCCGCAGGGCGAAGCCGAACGGCCGCGCATCCTCATGGTCAGCGTGCCCTACGCTCTGCAGGCGGCTGATGCCGAGACCCTCGGCGGACTGCCGCCCACCGCGTTCGCCTTGGCCGGTGCGCAGCCCGCGGCGGCGCCCGCGCACAACGCGATCGCCGACCCCGCGAGTTCCGCCCAGCCGGACCTCGCCGGCACGGGCACGGCCGGCCATCTGGCGTATTGGACCAACACCACCACCCTCGCCAGTTCGGTGCTTTCTCAGACCGCGGGGAAGGTTGGATTGGGCACTACCGCTCCAACTGCCCAGCTTGAAGTAAACAGCGCAACCTTGACTGCTATCCTGGGTAACGCCGCCAGCACCAGCGGCAATGCCGTCAGTGGAATCGCCACCGCCACTACGGGCACCCCAAATGGTGTGTATGGCTCCTCGGCCAGCGCCACCGGCTATGGCGTGGCTGGCATCAACAGCTCCGCCACCGGCCCCGCGGTCGGCGTATACGGCCAAAGCGCCATCTACGGAGTCAGTGGGGTGGTTACCGGCACTACGGGATCCGGCGTGAATGGCAGCGCCACAGCTACCACGGGATCCGCCAACGGTGTATACGGCCAGGCTGACAGCCCCAGCGGCTACGGCGTGTTCGGGAATGCCACCACCACTACCGGCGAGAACAACGGCGTGTACGGCCAGACCCTTAGCCCCAACGGGAACGGAACCGTCGGCGTGAATAACTGTACCACTGGAGGAAACGGCGTGGTCGGCGTCAGCCTCGCTACGTCCGGAACTTCCAACGGCGTGTCCGGCTTCACCTCCAGCACCATCGGCAACGGCGTCTCCGGATATGCTATCTCTACCACGGGCGGCAACAACGGCGTGTACGGCCAGGCCATTAGTCCGGACGGGAACGGAGTCACCGGCATAAATGAGTCCACTACCGGCGGAAACGGCGTGGTCGGCGCCAGCTCCGCCACTTCCGGAACCTCCAACGGCGTGTACGGTTTCAGCTCCAGCACGACCGGCAAAGGCGTGTACGGATATGCTATCGCCACCTCGGGCGTCAACAATGGTGTGTACGGCCAGACCCTTAGCCCCAGCGGCAACGGCGTGCAAGGTGTCGCCTCCGCCTCTACCGGCTCTGGAATTGGCGTATATGGCGTCTCGCTCAGCAATGCTGGAACTGCGGGCCTGTTTACGGCCGCCGCGGGAGGAACCATTCTCAACGGATACACCGGCGCAACCCGTATGTTCTACGTCGACTCCGCGGGCGACGGCTATTTCGCCGGCAATCTCACCGTTACCGGTCAAATGACCAAAGGCAGCGGATCGTTCAAGATCGACCATCCGCTCGATCCGGCGAATAGGTATCTCTCGCACTCCTTCGTCGAGAGCCCCGACATGATGAATATCTACAACGGGAATGTCACCACCGACCCGCGGGGCCTCGCTACCGTGATTTTGCCCGACTACTTCGAAGCCCTCAACGGCGACTTCCGCTACCAGCTAACCGCGATCGGCCAATTTGCGCAAGCCATCGTTGCCAAGGAAATCGACCATGGCCGCTTCACCATCAAAACCAGCCGGCCTAATGTAAAGGTCTCCTGGCAAGTTACCGGTATCCGCCACGACGCCTATGCAAACGCGCACCGCATCCCAGTGACGGAGGACAAGCCCGCCGTCGAGCAGGGCACCTATCTGCACCCGGATGTGTACGCGCAACCCGCTCAATCCGGCGCCAACGCCAGGCCCGCTTCCGCCGGCTTGCCCGAATAGACCGCGATCCGCGTGCCCGTCGGCAGCCGATACACGACGCACGAAGTAGTAAGTGCGCGTCGCCTCACCGATGGCCCAAGGGCTAATGCCTCCTCACTGGAAATTCGCCGGTAGCAGCGCCTATGTTCGTTACGAAGCTCTATCGCGTTCTCAGTGCGATCGAGGACGCCGTGTAGTTCTTGTCCGCTGCGCGGGGATGAAATCAGCGGGTTACCCTGAACAGTGCGGAATCTCACAACGTGATCGCAACTGGTCGGTCTGCGGCGCCACCGGAATTCGGATTACTCGGCCAGTGCTGTAGGACTTCGGCGGCGCGAGTGGCATTCCCTGGTCGGGCCGGCGGCGAGCGTACCGGCATTCGCTTCGCAGCGCAATGGCGAGGTGCCGCCACGCCAACCCAGGCCCAAAAGCCATGCCCAAAAAGAAATGCCCAAAGCCGGGTTCCTGACGGCACCGGGTAGGCGAACGGAATGGCCGCCCTTCGCGCACACTTGGCGTGCGTCGCGCCCGGTGCCGCCCGGACGGCCTGTCCTACCAGTCCGGCGTGCGGCGGCCACGGGACGCGGCCGTTCCGTAGCGACACCTTTGCAGCATCACTGGGGGGAAACTGGGGGGACCCCTGCGTCCATGGAATAGGAAATTTGGGTAAATATGGGTAATTAATTAATTTGGCGGCACGCCGTTCGGACACACTCCGCCAACCGGCGTGTTATGCAACAGATACGTTGGAAATGGAAGACTTAGATTGGCTCCTCAGGTAGGACTCGAACCTACAACCCTTCGGTTAACAGCCGAATGCTCTACCATTGAGCTACTGAGGAGCAACGCGAGCTAACGCCTTTATTTAATCAAAGTGCGCGGGCGGGTGTCAAACCGGCTGGCGGTCGAGCTCCCTGGCGTAGCGAAGGAACAACTCCATCCCTTGGCGCTCCGCCTTTCCCAGTTCGAACACGATGTGTGAGGACAGATAGCGGCGCACCAGGTCCGGCGTGAAACCGCGCGCCGGAGCCTCCTCGGCCACAATGCGGTCCAGGCTCCGCAAGCCGAGCGCGCAAGAGCTCTGAAACGCGGCCACCACTGGCGCAGTGACGAATTCGCGCGGCCCCGCCCATACCGCGAAGACCATCGGCAGTCCCGTCATTTCCATCCATTCCTGGCCCAGGTCGTATACGTGAAAAGGCAGCGTTTCCGGGTCGATCCGCAGCGCTGGATCGCCGATGATCAATGCGCTGTCGGCTTCGCCCAGCATGCCGGCCAGATCCGGCGGCCGCACGATCACCGCCGGCTCCACGCCATAGCGCCTCGCCAGAACGATACGCGCCAGCGCCACAGACGTTCGGGAACTCGCGTCCGCCGCCAGCGTGCGGATCTGGTTTCCGGGGCGCGTGGAAACCAGCAGGATGCTGCGCACCGCGCCCCGGCAGGCGATGCCCACTCCCGGCACAATCCCCAGGTCCCGACCGATCAGCTCGAACGACGGAATGATGCCGATGTCCGCCGCGCCCGCCGCCACCATGTCCGCGCACTCCGCCGGAACCCGGAAGAGCAGATCGAACAAGCCCTGCTGCTCTCCGTGCAGCATGCCCCAAACCAGGGGCACTGTGTTCAAATAGCTCACCGCACACACTCTGAGCCGGGGGATCGAATCGGTTGGGTTCAACTGTTCAGTGTACCAAACGCCCATGCCCGGCATAAGTACCGGCAACGATCCGCGGCCAGACTCAATCTGGTATTCTCAGTGAGGATAGCTCCCCGATTCCCATGCGATCTATATATAGGTACATACTTCCGGCTCTGGCGTTCGCCGCCGTGGCCGGCGCGCAAACCGCGACCGTGCTCGACCCCAGCCCGGCGCGCGTCATCGGACACCCGTCCACCACGCCCGCCGAGCAACTGCTGGTCAACAACTTCAACCCGAACTTTGGGCTTAACGGCGGCATGTATTCGCCGCAAAGTGTAGCCCTCGATACCAGCGGTTCGACTCCCATCCTTTATGTCGCCGATTCCGGAAACAACCGGGTGCTGGCCTGGAAAAACGCCTCCAGCGCCAGCCTGACGAACCAACAGCCGCCGCAGCCCCCCGATTTGATCATTGGGCAGACTAGCGCCTACACTACTTTCCCCCTGACGAATGGCGGGCTGTGGAACCCCACCGCCGTGCTGGTGGACGCGAGCGGCAATCTGTACATCGCGGACTCGGGGAACAACCGCGTGCTGCGCTATCCGCAGCCTTTTTCGAACGCCGCGGCATGCAGCCCGGCGAATCCGCCCACGCAATGCGACACTGGCAGCCCCGACCTGTGGCTGGGGCAACCCGACCGCTTCACTTCCCGAAATCCGAACCAAGGCGGGCGGGCGGCGACCACGCTCTATCTATCCGGCGGCGGCTCCATCTATGTGAGCGCCCTGGCGATGGATGGCTCGGGCAATCTTTTCGTGGTAGACCCCGGCAACGGGCGCGTGCTGCGCTATCCAGCCGCTTCGCTGGTGGCGGGCGCCGTGGCTCCGCCAGTGCCGGCGGACCTGGTGGTCGGCCAGACGAGTTTCACGACCGATACCGGGCCCTCCGGTCCGGAGGATAAGAACATACTCTATTTTCCAGCCGGGTTGGCTTTCGATCGTGAGGGGCATCTTTTCGTGACCGACGCACAGAACCGTATGGTTGTGTACCCGTCCCAGGTTTCCTCCGCGGCTGCCGGCACCAGCGGCATCACCGCCATTCGTTTTGCGGGCGTCCTGCCTTCCTCCACACCCGCGACCAGCCCGTGCGCAACAACGCCCCTCGACTGCACGTTCAGCAATCCGGAAGGTATCGTGATGATTAACGATGGCCCCGCCGTGATGGACGCCGGCAACAACCGGATGCTCATGTTCGATTCATTCAGCAGCAAGGATTGGACGCTGGCCTCGGGGGATACGACGCTGGCCGATCCACCAATGGTGGCGATCGCGGTGCTGGGTCAGGGAACCACTCTCACCAATCTCACCAGTATCTCGATAAACGCGGGCAACGTGCAGGCCGGAGCGGCCACTTTTTCGGGACCAGTGTCGGGTGCGGTGGCGGGCACGGACTTATTCGTCGCGGATGCGGGCAACCACCGCGTGCTCATATTTCCAAATGCCACAACCGCCGGGCAGATTTCCGCATCCGCCACCGTGGTGCTGGGCCAAGGCAACTTCCCGTATGACAGTCCGAACAGTCTGCAAGGGAACGCATTCTTCTTTGCGTCCGGTTACTCCAGTACGGGTGATGCGGGCCTCGCGGTGGACTCCAGTTCCGGCACGCCGCACCTCTATGTCTCCGACCACAATAATCACCGGGTGCTGGGATACGCCGACGCGCGCACAGTGGCATTGGGTGTGAAGGCGGATCTGGTAATTGGTGAACCCGACTTATACACGGCTGTCTGCAACTTTGGAGGGGTGGTCAATCCGCCGGGTGAAACGCTCCCCTTGCAGCCCACGCAATCGAGCATGTGTTATCCCACGGGCCTGGCTGTCGATCCCAGCAGCGGCGATCTCTATGTGGCCGACTCCGGCAATGGGCGCGTGCTGCGCTTCCCCGCGCCCTTTAATCCGGCCAATTCCAGCCTGAAAGCCGACCTGGTGCTGGGCCAAAGCGCATTTACGGGGATCTCGAACCCACAGGCCAGCCAGTCCGTCATGGTGTCGCCCTACGGCTTGTGGTTCGACCCGGCACGGGGGCTGATGGTCTCGGACGTGACCGCTAATCGTGTTCTGATTTTTCCCATCGACAACGCCACTAACGGCGAAGCGGCCTCCGCGGTGATCGGACAAGCCAATTACACAGCCACGAGTCCCTCTTTGCTAAACGCGCCGCATCACATCGCCGAGGACTCCATAGGTCAGCTCTATGTGGCGGATACGGGCAATGGCCGGATCGTGGTCTTCAACACTACTTCCGGGATCGAATCGACCACCCTTACTGGACTCAGCAGTCCGGAAGCCGTCTGGGTGGACACACAAAACGATGTTTGGGCGGGAGACGGCGCATCGCTCCACTTTTACCCACCGCTTAGCACCCAGGGAAGCAATACGGAAACAGTAGCCTTCGCATCGGTTGAAGTGCAGGCTGCCGAGGTGAAGCCGGGCAGCTTCCTTCCCTGCCCCGCGGCGGGTTACGGGCCGATTACCGTGGGTCCCTCTCCTCAGACTGTGGCCTTTTGCGAATACCCAACGCTGGCAATGACTCAGGACACATATGGCGCGCTTTATGTTGCCGACGCTTCCAACCGCGTGGGTATCCACTATCCGGCGCTGGCCGGTGAGAACGGGGCAAGCTTCGTGTGCACCATGGGATGCAATCTCGGCGGACTTACTGAAGCTTGTACTACCATCGACGGCAACCCGCTGGGCTGCGGCCTGGCTCCGGGAGCTTATGCGTCGCTATTCCTGTTCAACGGCGGCGCATTCGTGCAGGGCGCCGCCACCACGAACACCACTTACCCCGTGCCCAGCACACTGGACGGTGTCTCGGTGCTGGTTAGCGGTAGCTGCCAGAACTCGCTCTGTCCGGCGCCCCTTACTTACGTCTCGGCTAGCCAGATCAATTATGTGCTCCCGTTTGAAACGAATCTTAACACCGTAAACCCCTGCACAAATGCGTTAGGTTTCGTCACCGGCAGCTCGCTGGTACTCGATAGCTGCGCGCAAGTGCAGGTGGTCGATACGTCTACCCAGCAGGTGCTGGCGAGTGGCTCCCTGGTTGTCGGGACGGCCTCGCCGGGATTCTTCACCGCGGCCGGAGACGGGTATGGGCAGATCGCGGCTTTGAACTGCAACCAGACACCCTGCGAGGACACAAAGAATAACGCCACGAATCCGGCGAACCAAGGGTCGGTGCTGCAGCTCTTCATGACCGGGCAGGGGTTGATCCCCAACTACCCGCCCGATGGGCAAGGCTCCAGCGGCCCTGTTTCTACCTCACCGCCCACCGTATTAGTGGGAGGTAGCCTGGCCACGGTACAATACTCGGGCCTGGCGCCCGGTTACCCAGGTCTGTGGCAGCTTAACATTACGATCCCTACACACCCGGCGATCCCCGCCGGCACCGCTTTCCCGCCCGGAGTGTTCCCGGTCATCGTATCGTACGAGGGCCTAAAGAGTAACACGCCGGGTTTCAACTTAACTGCGTGCGGATCGCCGCCGGTAAACTGCGCCACGACCATTGTCATCAATCCACCCGAATAGCATTGCGGCTGCCGCGGCGCCTATTTGACGGGCGTCGCGGTAAGCTCCAGTTGCATTTGGCCCTTGGTTGTCAGGTCGTCGGATGAGAAAACAACCGTGGGTTTTCCGATCGGCACGACCACACTGGAGTTCCACCTATTCTGCCTGATTACCGGCGGACTGGAGGCGGTGGCCACGCTGCTAACCTCCGCGACCAGGCTGAGCGCCAGATTTCCGTCCACTTCTTTGGGCGAGCGGCAGTCGATATTCACGCCAACATCGATGTAAGTGTACTGCCCGCTGGCTGCGCCACCCGCCGGCGTCGGCACCTTGCTGCCCGTGCGGATCGAGCAGCCATTATCCCCCGCCGCAGCGGTAGTCGAGTAATGGCGGGCATTAATCGTCTTCCCGCCTTCCAGTTCCTTGACTACAAAGTCAAGGTGAAAGTATTTCGGCAACTCCGCGCTTTTGGACCCGTCGTTTTGTGCAAAGCAGGCGCCCGCCATCAGTGTCATGACGCCGCAAGTTACGGCTAGTTTCGTCTTGTTCAACATAATTGCTCCTTATCGCGAGCCATCGCTCTGCAATGGCTCTATCTTGATTTCTTCCAACCGGATCGGCTCCGTACTGCGCTGCTGCAAGTCGCGGAATGCTTCCCGCGTTTCGTCCGGTGAGCGGGTTACGAGAGCGAGCAGGGCGCGCTCCTCCTGGCTGACTGGCGCGGGGATCGGGAATTCGCGGCCACGCGGCAACCCTGGTCGCGTGCTCCGCTTGCGCGACGGCTGTGCGGACGCCATCCGCGGCATCGGCTTCGGCACCTGTGCGATCACCCGCACCGGATCGGGGACTGGCCTCATTCGGACGACCGCCATAAACGTTATGCTCGCCGCCACCACAGCCCCGGCGACGAATACCCATCGCCAAAGAGTGCCGCGCGTTCGGGCGCCTTCAGCGCGCACCCGGCGCAACACCCGCTGTTCGATCCCCGCCAGAGGGTCTGCGCTCGAATACTCGGCCAGCGCTTCTTCCAGCACCCGATCGATCGCATGCGGCTCATCGTTTTTCATAACGGCCTTCCATCAATCCCGCCAGCTTCTGTTTCAGTATCTGGCGTGCGCGCATGATGCGCGTACGCACGGTTCCCTCGGCGATGCCCATCACCTCCGCGATCTCGCGGGAATTCATTTCGTCCAGCGTTGAAAGCGCCAGTGGTTGGCGCAGCTCCGGCGGTAATGCGTCCACCAGGCGATGCACGGCTGCGTTCCAATCCGCCGTCACGGCCGCCTGTTCCGGGCTCGCGCCGCCCAGCGCCAACTCCGGATCCAGCGGCTCGTGGCGGACCCTTCGCAGCTTGTCCACCGCGATCCGCCAAGCCACACGCGCCAGAAATGCGCGCTCGTTCTCGATCGCTTCCCAGGCACGCCCGCGATATAGCTTCAGGAAGGTCTCCTGCACCACATCCTCGGCATCGTGCGAGTTACGCAGCAGAGCGTAAGCTACCCGGAAGACAAACCGGGATTGCCGCTCCACTAAAACGGCAAATCGGGCCTCTTGCGCCGCGGCTGCTTGCCTTATTGACAATCCTGGCTCCCGGACCGCGATGGTTTGCGAAGCATCTATCATGCGTGCCGCGTGTTTCACCAGCTAAGACTGGCGGAGGCGGCGAAGTGTTCAGGTTTATTTGTATATTGGAGGAGATGCTGCCGCGGGGGGAGTTGAAGCGAATTGCTCGGACCCGCTTGGAAGAAGCCAGGTTGCTTTTCCGAGCCGGGAAGTACGATGGAGCCGCCTATCTCTGCGGGTACTCGGTCGAACTGGGGCTGAAGGCGAGAATCTGCACGACCCTGAAATGGGAAGGCTTTCCCGAGAGCTCGAAGGAATTTCAGCAGTATGCCAGCTTCCGGACGCATGACCTGGAGATCCTGTTGAGCCTCTCCGGCCGGGAAGGGCGGATCGGGAACCTGTTCCCAAACGATTGGTTGGGGGTCACCAGTTGGCGGCCCGAAATGCGCTACGGGCGAATCGGCACTAGCAGCCAGGCGAACGTTGAACTGATGATCGCCTCAGCCGCGAAAATTTTAAAGGCACTATGAATAGCTTGGTGGGTAAATTCAAAGCTCTCGAACGCGAGATCGCCGAGGAAAAAGGCGACTTTATCCTATTTGCGCTTTTCATGCGGGATAACTCCCTCCCAGATCACTGGGACTTAGTGGTGTGCGCTCCCTGGATTGAGGAAATGGGGCCACAGGCCTTGGCGTATTTTGTCTCTAAGATCAAGCCCAAGCTGAAAAAGTCGGAATTCATGAAGCTCTCGCAGGTGGCGATGGTCGATCCTTCGGACCCTCGCGTGCGCGCCATCAACCGAGAATTCCATGTCGAGCATGGAGCCGCCGAGATTCACAACCGCACCTTCTTCGACATGGACATGGACCACGGATTCATCATTACTTCCAAACGGGCTGTGAAGCGCGCGGCTTGAGAGCCAGTTATTCCCGCCAATCCATCGCCAGACGCACCATGGTCCGCAGCGGCACCCCCGTGGGGCCCTTCGCCATAAACGGCTTGGCGTCGTCCAGCCAGGCAGTGCCGGCGATATCCAGATGCACCCAGGGCGTGGGATCGGCGAACTCCTTCAGGAACATGGCGGCGGTGACCGCGCCCCCGTAGCGGCCGCCCACGTTGGGGAGATCGGCGAAGACGCTCTTCAGATAGTATTCCTTGTAATCGTCTTCGAGCGGCAGATGCCACATTTTTTCGCCTTCGGCGCGGGCCGCCAGCATCACGCGCTCGCGCATGGCATCGTCGTTGGCGAAAAGGCCCACGTTGATGTGCCCCAGCGCCACTACCACGGCGCCGGTAAGGGTGGCGGCATCCACCAGGTGCGTGCAGCCCAGCCGCTGCGCGTAGGTGAGGGCATCCGCCAGAATCAGCCGGCCCTCCGCATCCGTGTTGATCACCTCGATGGTCTTGCCGGAGAGCGCCGTCACAATATCGCCGGGACGCTGCGCCCGGCTGCCCGGCATGTTTTCGACGGCGGGTATCAGCGCGGTCACCGGGATCGAGGGCTTGAGCTGCGCGATGGCCCGCATGGCGCCAATCATGGCTGCGCCGCCGGCCATGTCGTATTTCATCTTCTCCATGCCGTCGGAAGGCTTGATCGAGATGCCGCCGGTGTCGAAAGTCACGCCTTTTCCCACCAGGCCCAAATGCACAGACCCGCTGGCCGCGCCCTCCGGCCGGTACCGCATCACGATCAGCGCGGGCGGTTCGGCGCTGCCCATCGCCACTCCCAGCAGGCTGCCCATGCCAAGCTGGGCCATGCGGTCGCGATCGAGCATCTCGTATTCCAGGCCAAACTCTTCGGCCACGCGGCGGGCATGCCCGGCGAGCAGCAGGGGTGTCAGCCGGTTGGCCGGCTCGTTGGCTAAATCGCGCGCGAAGTTCTGTGACTCGGCAATGATGCGCCCACGTTCTACAGCCGCGTCCATGTGCGGGCCGCCACCCGCCACCACCACCGCGAAGCGCTCCACTGTTTTGGAGTCCTTCTTATCGGTCTTGTAGCGATCCGGCTCGAAGCCTCCCAGGATGGCGCCCTCCACCGCGGCGGCCGCATGGTCGGCATCCGCGTGGTGCGCGCCCAGGAACAACGCGGCTTCCGCGATGGACTTCGATTTCAGGTGCCGCACCGCGGCGCTTATGGCTCTGCGCAACTCGCCGGAGTTGAACTTGTCCGGCTTTCCCGCCCCTACCGCGAGGACGCGTTTGGCGCGCACGCCCGGCACATGGTGCAGGAGGGTCGTCTCGAATGGCTTGCCGGTTATCTCGCCGGAATCGTATAACTCGCCCAAGCCCAGGCGGTCCTCCCGGCGGTCCTGGAACACGACGACCACCAGGGCTTCGGTCTCTACGTTTTCAATTGGCTGGCGTTGCAGGCTGACTTGCATATCTCGATCAATCTCCATATTGTTTTGCTTTGCTGGCGCGCACCGCGGCGCGCGCTTCGGCGTCCGCCGTGCGGGCGCGTTCGGTCTCGCGCTTGTCGTACAGTTTCTTGCCGCGGGCCACGGCCACTTCGCACTTGATGCGGCCCTTCTTCAAATAAACTTTAGTCGGAATCAACGCCAGGCCTTTCTCGCGGATCTTGCCCAGCAGCTTGTCGATTTCCTTCCGGTGTAACAGCAGTTTGCGATTGCGCACCGGCGGATGGTTCTCGCGATTTCCGTAGGCGTACTGGCTGATATGCGCATTCACCAGCCAGGCTTCGTTCTTCTCGACAGTGGCATAGGCCTCTTTGAGCTGGACCTTGCCCGCGCGCGCGGCCTTCACCTCGGTGCCCGTGAGCACCAGGCCTGCTTCAAAACGCTCCATCAGAAAATAATTGTGACCCGCCTGTCGGTTGTCACTGAGGATCTTGAAATCGGCTTCTTTGACGGCCAAATTTTGCTCTCAACGCTGGGAAGCCCCGCAGCGTCATCTTGATGAAGTAGCGTGGAGCACCCGGTTTGCTTTTCATCTTACCATATGCCCGTCCGCATGCCTGGAAATTATAATAAAAGTATTGCTTTCAGATGGTTAGCAATCCTGCTCGCGCTCGCTGGTTGCCTGTCGGTTCCAGCGGCGGCGCGAACCCGCAAAGGCGATAAGTTCCTCGCACAAGGCAAAGCCAACGAGGCGCGGAAAGAGTGGGATGCGGCTCTGGATAATTACGAAAAGGCGCTCGCCGAAGACCCCAGCGACCCGGGCTATCAGCTCGCGGTGCACGAAACCCGTTTTCAGGCATCCCAATTCCACGTTGCCCAAGGTCTGAAGTTGCGAAAAGAAGGATCGCTCGCCGCGGCCCTGCTGCAATTCGAGAAGGCGTATGGCATCGACCCGTCTTCGAGCGTGGCGGAGCAAGAGATCAAGACCACCCGGCAGATGATCGGGCGCGAGAGCAAAAAAGGCGCCGACTCGGATACCCGCTCCCTCACCCCATCGCAACTGGCCAAGAGAAATACGGAAGAGAAGCTGGATTCCATGCTGCCGGTACCGGAGTTGCGCCCGCTCAACCAGCAGCCCATCAACGTGAAGATGAATAACCAGTCGGCCAAGGTTCTCTACGAGACGGTGGGCAAACTGGCCAACATCAACGTCCTGTTCGACCCGGAGTTCAAAAGCACCGGCACGGACAAGCAGTCGATCGACCTGACCGGCGCCACTCTGGATGAGGCGCTGAACTACTTGGCCGTCGTCACCAAGTCGTTTTGGAAGCCGCTCTCCGCAAACACCATCTTCGTTACGCAGGACAATACCACTAAACGCCGCGATTACGAAGAGCAGGTGATGAAGGTCTTCTACCTGACCAACGTCACCACTCCCCAGGAGTTGCAGGAGATTGTGACGGCGGTGCGCTCAGTGGCCGATATCCAGCGCCTGTTTGTGTACAACGCGCAGAACGCCATTATCGCGCGCGGCGAGGCGGACCGCATTGCGCTGGCGGAAAAGATTATTCACGATCTCGATAAGCCCAAGTCGGAAGTGGTGGTGGATGTGCTGGTTTTGCAGGTATCGAGCGATATGACCCGCACATTGGGAGCGGCCCTGAACACCTTAAGCATTCCGGTAAGCTTCTCGCCACGCACCAGCATCAGCACACCCAGTTCGACCACCAGCACGGCCTCCACTTCCACGACGACGGCCGCCAATACCGCCACCACGGGCGTCACGGGGACGACTGGCACGTCCACAACGTCCTCTATCCCGCTCGCCTACATCGGCAAAGTGAACACGGAAGACTTCTCCACGACCCTGCCCTCCGGGATGTTGCAGGCCGTGCTCAGCGACAGCGGCACGCGCGTTTTGCAATCTCCGGAAATCCGTTCGGTGGATAACCAGAAGGCCACCCTGAAGGTCGGCCAGAAGGAGCCGATCGCTTCCGGCAGCTTCCAGCCGGGCATCGGCGGCGTAGGCATCAACCCCCTGGTGAACACTCAATTCACCTTCATCGATGTGGGCGTGAACGTCGATCTCACCCCCAAAGTGCACGACAACGGCGAAGTCTCCATGCATGTGGAGGTGGAGATTTCGAGCGTAGTGGGCGACGTGAATTTGGGCGGCATCCAGCAGCCCATCATTTCCCAGGAAAAAGTGATCCACGATATCCGCATGCGAGATGGCGAAGTGAACCTGCTGGGTGGGCTGCGGCAGTCGCAGGATTCCACCACGCTGAGCGGCATTCCGGGTCTCTCCAGCATCCCGGTGATCAAGTGGCTGTTCAGCAGTAAGACGGTCAACAAGACTTCGCAGGAGTTGCTGATTGCGCTGATTCCGCATATCGTGCGGCGGCCGGATTACACTGAAGAAGAGATGCGCGGCATCGCGGTGGGCAACTCCACAGTAGTGAAACTGAACTACGCACCGCGGACGCAGACCCCGCCGCCGATGGAGCCCGCGCCCAAGCCCTCTGCGCCGCCTTCTCCGACCACGCCCGCGAATCCGCTGGTGACGACGCCTTCTTCTTCCGCGAGTCCCCAGGCGGAGCCGCCGGCTACCGCGCCGCAGGCCAATACGCCGCCATCCGCGGCGTCACCGGCCGCTGCCGCCGCTCCGCCCGCCCCAGCGGCCAACGCCGTCGTCAGCTTTGTGCCCGGCCAGGTCCAGACCACCATGGGCGGATCGTTCACGGTGAATCTGGTGATCGCCAATGCCACCGATCTGTTCTCCGCGCCTTTGCAGATCAAGTACGATCCTAAAGTGCTGAAGCTGAACGACGCCACCCAAGGCAATTTGATGGCGAGCGATGGCCAGCAGGTGACTTTCACCAAGAACATCCTGAACGACACTGGCGAGGCCGATGTCACTCTGAATCGCCTCCCGGGCACTGGCGGCGTCACCGGTTCCGGCATGCTGGTCACGCTCTCGTTCACGGCCTTGGGGCGCGGCCCGACCACCGTTTCGGTTCCGGCCTTCAGTCCCACCAACTCGCAAGGCCAGCCTATTTCGAATTCTTCTCCCCTGTTGACTGTCAACATATTGTGAGGTCATCCGTGCGACGCAAGAATCAAAGAGGATTGACACTGGTCGAGTTGATCGTAGCTTTCTCGATCATGCTGATCCTGACTACCATGGCCGTGCCGCTGGCGCGCTCCCGGGTGCGCATCGATCGCGAGCGGGAACTCCGTTTCGTGGAACGCGAAATCCGCTCAGCCATCGACAAGTACAAAGACTACGCGGATGCCGGATACCTCGGCCAGCAAAAGCTGGATTCCGACGGCTATCCGGACAAGCTGGAGACACTGGTGGAGGGCGTGAAGCTGCAAGGCCAGGTGGACAAGAAGATTCGCTTTCTAAGACGCATCCCCAAGGACCCCTTCACCAACTCCACCGACTGGGGCATGCGCAGCACCAAGGACGATCCCACGTCCAACAGTTGGGGCGGGCAGAACGTCTTCGATGTCTACACCAAGACCACGGAAAAGGCGCCGGATGGAACCAATTACTCCGACTGGTAGAGAGACAAGCCGGCGCGAGTTCGGCTTCACCATGGTCGAACTCATGATCGTGATGGCGATCATCGTGATCCTCATCGCCATTGCCATTCCGCAATATCAGAAGGCCATCATTCGGGCCAAGGAAAGTGTGCTGAAGAACAACCTGTTCACGCTGCGCCAGGTGATCGACGAGTACACTTACGACAAGCAGAAGGCCCCCCAATCGCTGCAGGACCTGGTGGCCGCCGGCTACCTGCGCGATATCCCCATCGATCCCCTCACGGGGTCGAATCAGACCTGGCACACCATCATGGAAGATGCGCTGCAAAGCGTCAATCAGACCGAGCCGGGCATCTTCGACGTGAAGAGCGGATCGGATAAGACAGGTCTCGACGGAACCCCCTACGCCGATTGGTGAGCGGGTCGGCTACTCGACGGTGAAACTGGTAGTCGTTGTAAAGGAGCCATTCGGCGTGGTAATGGTTACGGGGCCGCTGGTGGCGGTTGGGGGTACTGTGGCGTAAACGGATTGGGTGGAAGTGACGGCGATGTACTGCGCGGGGTTGCCGTTAAAGCTCACTGAGGTGGCACCCAGCAGGTAGTTACCCCACAATACCACCTTTTGCCCGTCCCCGCCCGATGGCGGGTAGAGCCCGGAGACGACCGGCGACGGCTTCGGCAGCCCGATATCCAGACTGAACACGGCTCCCATGCCCGGATAGTTGCCCCCATTGGGCGCCGCTCCGTACAGTTTGCCGTCCATGCCCTCCACCAGGATACAGGCGCAGTGACCCTGCGACCCACCCACGTCCATCTGGTACACCAGCGTGATCACGTGCGTGGTCAGGTTATAGCGAAAGATCTGGTTGTAAACGGTGGTCCCGTACAGGTTACCATCGGCGGCTTGCATAAGCGAGCGTGGCGAGCTGATGGCTGCGGGGAAGCTGGCTAAGGTGTGCAACTGGCCGGATAGCGTGGCCTGGTAAATTACTCCGGTACCGTTGACACCACCCTTGGAGAAGGTGCCATACAGGTTACCGTCCGAGGCGGCTACGAGCGGGAACGCATCGTATCCGGGGACCTGTGGGAAGGTGAGAAGTTTCGAGTAGGCGCCCGAGGGCGTGAAGCGATAGATGAACATCGGGCTGATGCCGTGTTCCTGTTCGGCACCGATGCCGTAGAAGTTTCCATCTGGCCCAAGGATTAGTCTGGTATAGCCGTCTGGAACTCCGTCGCTCCCAGCGAATTGATGAAGGATTGTAATCTGGCCGGACTCTGATACTTGGGCGAAGCCATACACGGTCTGGCCGCTCACGACCTGCCCCGCGAGGTCGTAGATTTGGCTGGGCGGCGCCACTGTCGTGTTGAACGTGGGCCCCCACGTCCCCGGGAACGGATATTCCTGCAAGTCCTTTCCGGACAGGTCCAGCGAATAGTAAAAATTTGCGTAGGGAGGTGTGCCCGCAAAGCCCGAGCCATATAGCCGGCCGTTCGTGGCCTCCACAGCATAGTCCATCGTCGTTAGTTGCGGGAATGAGTAAATAGGGCTGAAGGCTCCCTGGCTGGTCACAGTGAAGATGGAAGCGCCGGTTGCGCCGCCGTTCCAGACGCTCAGGATATAGAACAGTCCTGGTTTGGCCTCGAATATGCCATACAGGTCACCGAGGTTGGAGCCGAGTGGAGGGGAATACAGCAGCCTGTAGACCGGGCCCTGGGCGGCCAGACACATGAAGCAACAGACTAAGCCGCTAACCGCACTTCGTAATACCTTCTTAGGCATGGGTACCTCCGACCGATTTTAGGGGCAGGTGCTGAACACGAGGACGCCGCTCGCCGTGCTAGGGGCTGAACCGCAGTTCGGGTATGTAGTGGTGCCACCGACCACCGCGCAGACGACCGGCACGTACACGGCCCCATACTTTGTGCCTGACACGGTGACGTCCGCCAAAGTTGGCTCAGTGAATGACGTGCTGTACCAACTGGTGACGTTGGGTACGCCGGAGTCGTCGGTACAGACGCTCGGGGTGGTCGGGCTATCCCAGAGGTACGTCAGACTCCCAGTCGAGCCTACGCTATAGACGTAAAGCGAGCCTAGGCTGCCGACAGGGGGTGTGCCGGTGTTTGGCTGCGGAACGATGCTCCACAGGGTAATGCAGGGGAGCGTCGTGCAAGTGTCGCTGGTCGTGGTGGTATCCACCGCTACGGCCATCGCGCCACCTGCGGAGGCGGGGTCGGCTGCCGGGAAGTGGGGTGGGCAACTCGTGGCGCCGCCAGTGCACTGGTTGTTCCTGCCCCCGAACTTGTACGTGGTCTGCGCGCCGACAGTAAGCGCCCCCTGATAGGTCATGATGGTCTCGCCTGCCGGCCAGATGAAGATGAGGTTGTCACTGGCCTCGTAGGCCACCTCGTGGACTTCATCGCAACTGGAGCTGGCGCCTATCGGGCTCAAGCCTATCTGTCCGTTAGCGTCGACCGAAGGGCACACCGACGGGTTCGTGGCGGTGGGAAGGCGGCTGGCGCGAAACGGGGCCTGAGTAGCGTAGCTCAAGGAACTGCCGGTGAGACCCGCATCGCCCGGCTGAAAGAGCCCGAGGCTGCTGCTACCGACCTCTCCCTCGGGCGGCGGCATCACATAGATGAAGCCCGCCTTATCGGCTGTCACCACGAAGTTGAGATTGCCCGGCTGGGGGATAACTGTCATCCCGCCCGTGCCGAAGTCCTGATCCACCCGGCTCAGTTCCTCGGTCTCATAGGCGGCCGGAGATGGGTCCCAACTCGGCGTGCAGCCGGTCCCTACGCACGTATAGTTTTGTGTATAGGGGGCGTAGAAGTCCGCAGGCGCTATGGGATTAGTGGCATTTCCCGCAGGAAGCTCGACCGCCGACATGCCCCAGTACTTTACACCCATTGTACCCGCCGCGCTCAGGCAGCCCGGCCCCGCGCCGGCGCAGGCGAACGCGCCGTTGCCACAGGCGAGCAGGACGTCGGCGTCACCGGACGAGGCGGGGCCGCGAGAGGACATCCAGCAGCCGCCGCCATTAGCCGCCCAGTTCCCACCCGTAGAGCAACTGCTACTTGTATTACCCCCGGCCGAGGGTGGCGTGGGAAGGACGCAGCAGCCACCCACGCCGCAACAGGTCCCGACGCAGCCGGACGTGGGTCCCAATGGCCCCGCCGGGCCGGTTGGATAGCCCCTGCCGCCCGTTCCCGCGAACACGCTTGGAAACAACCCGGAGGACGTGCAGGTGCCAATGGTCCCGGTGCACGTTGTGTAGAAGATCGGCACGGGAGGGGGACCGAACGATGAGCTAGAGTACGAGTATGAGAGAACGAATTCGGCGCCCGTGTAACGGTAGGTCGGGCCGCCGGAACCGGTCTCGGCACCGATCTCCCTTACGCCGTCGCCGAATGTGACATATATGTAGGTCTCGCCCATGGCCGGGTGGGTCAGCAGCAGCGCGGCGCGGGAAACCTGGTTCTGCGCGTTGAATGTGTTGACGGTGTCGACCAGTGCCTGCGTGGCGACGACGCTACCCGTCGTCAGGTCGATCGCGTCGATGTACCACTGAATCGTGGTTGGCGTCAGAGGGTTGACGCACGCCGATGTTACGAAAGCCGTCGGCCTGCTGGGCGCGGTATCGATGACCGGTGTGGCAACCACGCCGTAGTAGCCCAGGTTCTGCACACCGGGGAAGCCGTTCTGGTTGTTGTTGAAGGGGACGCCGCTACTGCCGCAGTGGCCGGGCGCATTGGCAAGACCAATGGGGTTCCGGAGATAGTTCGGCGTCCCCGCCGCAGGCGGCGTGGTTGTGTCGAAGGCGTATACATAATCGCTCAGCGTCGCCGCCAGCAGCATGTTGTGCGATGTTCCGCCTATCATGACATCCGTCACATATAGCGGCTGCGCGATCACCGGCTCGTTATTCTTACCCAGTGCGGCGTTCGTCACCGGGTAGAGGTAGGCGAGGCCGAAATGGGTGTAGTCGGCAGAGCCTGCCATCGAGCCCAGGTTTGCCGCGTTGTTGTTGGTGCTGTTGCGATGCTGGTCATACTGTCCCGTAAGGACGCAAGGATCGCCACTTGGGCAGGCGCCGCTAGCGGCGGGCGCCGTCCCCGCGCCGACTGGCCACGAGCCGGGAGTCACAGCGGGTCCGCCGTACGGCAAGCCAGGGTCAACACTGGACGGAGGCGCTCCGGGTGTTTGGGCATCGCGGGGGCTACAGCGAAAAGCAGGCCGCACAAAAGGAAAAATGCGGAAACGATTACGTGGGGGGTGGACTTGTGCATCGAACTTCTCCGTTCTAAGCGCGCGTCGAAATCGTTGAGCCTGCGCTGAGTCTACCTTTTATCCGGCGACTTGTCAAGCGAATAAATCGGCGGCAGTAAGGTCGCAATGTAAATCGGCGTACAATACCCACTAAGAGGAGTAAATGTTAGTAAGCATTTAAAAGAAATCCAAAAAATGGCCGATACCACAGCCGGGAGCGATTTACGACATGGGGGGCGAGCCGCCGCCAAGGCCACTTATAAACAGCCTGTCGAGGGCGGCGGTGGCGGCCGTTTCTGCGAATCACATGCGTCTCGCTCCGCGCTCCCTCCGCGGCTCTATAATCACATCAATGGACCGCTCTCCGGCGCCCTACCTCCGTATCCACGCGGTCAACATTTTCGTCCGCGATCAGGATCGCAGCTTGCGATTCTACGTGGATCAGCTTGGATTCAATCTGGTCTTCGATGCCCGGCAGCCGACCGGCGAGCGCTGGGTGGCGGTGGCCCCTCCCGACGGCAGCGCGGTGCTCGCGCTGGTGGCGCCCAAGCCCGAAACCAGGGAGCACAAGCTGATCGGCCGCGCCACGCAGGTCGCTTTCGTAACCGAGGATGTGCTGGCCCAATACCACGCATGGCGCGCACGCGGCGTACGGTTTTCGCGGACACCGCGATTGTGGCGCGTCCAGCTCGGCCCGGCCGGCCAATCGCCGCCCTGGGGCGGCGTATTCACCCGCTTCCAGGACGTGGATGGGAACTCTTTCGCGCTGATGGGCATCGACGCGTTCAGCCGCCAACTTGAAGAGCAGCGCCGCGCCGCCGCGGCGAAGCTGGAAGCCGAACGGCGGGCCGCGCAGGAAGTGGAATACGCCAAGCAGGTGCAAGCGCGTCTCTTTCCCCAAATGCAGCCGGCCCTGCGGACCCTGGAGTATGCGGGCATCTGCATCCAGGCCCGCCAGGTGGGCGGCGATTATTACGATTTCCTCGATCTGGGCCGCGAGCGGCTGGGCCTGGTGATCGGCGATATCGCGGGCAAGGGCATGGCGGCCGCGTTGTTGATGGCCAACCTGCAGGCGAACCTGCGCAGCCAGTGTGCGCTCGCCTGGGACCGCCCGCAGAGCTTCTTGCGGTCGGTGAACCAGCTCTTTTACGAGAATACGGCTGCCAGCGCCTACGCCACGCTGTTCTATGCCGAATATGAGGACCAGGCAAGGCTTCTGCGCTATGTGAATTGCGGGCATCTCTGCGGCCTTCTGCTGCGGCAGGACAAGACTTTGGAGCGGCTGCATTCCACGTGCACCGTACTGGGGCTTTTCAAGGAATGGGACTGCGCGATCGGGGAATGCCGCCTCGCGCCGGGAGATACGCTGGCGCTCTACACCGATGGCATCACCGAATCGGTCAATGCCGCAGGAGAGGATTTCGGGGAAGAGCGCCTGATTCAAGCGCTGGAAGAGCGGCGCGAGATGGGTGCGGATGCTTTGGTAGCCTCGCTGGTCGATGAAGTCCAGCGGTTCGGCGCGGGGGAACAGTACGACGATATCACGCTCATCGTAGCGCGGTGCGGATGAGGGTGAGCGGCGCACTCATCGGATTTCAATATGGTATAACAGTTATACTAGACGACGCGCTTTAGTTTCGATCCCCGAAAGAGGAAGCTCAAACATTATTTTCCCAGCCGTATTGGCTCGATCGACGATTCGACGTCCCGGTACAGTATCTGGCGGTGGGTTGGGTAGGTGGCCGGCTCTACTCTGTATTTTCGAGGTCCGGGAGGACAAGGAGGGCGAGATCCTGCACTTGGTCACATTGTGGAGGTCGACGAAGGAGGAGATCCGATTGTATGAAAAAAACTCGCAAGCCCATTAAGCCGGTCTCTGCCGATTCGATCGCGCGCTTAGCCGATCGAGGGGAGGATATCACCCGTTTCTTTAAGGGCCAAGGCCGCATGGTTCCGCCCATCCAGCGCGTCAATGTGGATGTAACCGCCGCCATGCTTGCGGAACTGGATGCAGCCGCCCAAGAGCTCAACGTGAGCCGCCAAGCCGTCATCAAAACACTCGTTCGGCACTCTCTCGACCAACACTACCTGGCGCAACGCGCGAGGCAATCGCGCCCTCTGCGCTGACGCCTGTTCTACCGCGGCCCACTCATTGCTGCGGACGCTTGGCCTGCTCCATGGCGATCTGATTGATGTGCGCCAGCGCCTTTGCGCCGGACGCGCCTTCGATGGCCTTCACCGCGATGTCCTGCACCTGCTGCTTGGCCTCGTCCACCTGCTTCTGCAACCCGGCGATCTGGGCCGTCTGGCGCGCGATGGTCTCTTCGAGCGTCTTCACCTGCAGGCTCGACAAGCGCTTCTCAGTCTCGGCTTCCTTCTTCAGCAGCATGATCTCCTGCTCGAATTTCTGTTCGGCGGCCTTGGCCGCCAGCACGGCCGCCTTGTCGGATTCCGTCTTCACGGTTTCGGGGAACTCCTGCGCTTCTTTGCGCAGCCGCAGCAGCTCCTGCTCCTGTTCCTTCAACGCGGTTTCGCGCTGCTGCCAGCTCTTTTCGAGCGTTTCCTGGCGCTCCTTGTTCTTCTTTTCCTGGAGGCGCTGATCCTCCTCGTACTTGTCCTGGGCCTTCTTGCGCTCCAAGTTCTTCTTGTATTCGTATTCCTCGATTTCCCGCGCGCGCGCCTTCTTCAGGCTCTCTTCCTGCTCTTTGCGCTCGCGTTCGGCGTTGCTGGATTCTTCCTCCCACGCGGCGCGCTGCGACGCGATCTCCGCCTCCAGCCGCTCCTTTTCACGGGCATGATCCTGCACCAACTGGTCGAGCGCCGTAGCGGCCACGTCGATCTTGTGCAGGCGCTCCAGTTCGGCGCGCTCCAAGTTGACGGCCTCGCGCACGGTGGAAAGCCGCTCCACTTCCTCCACCAGTTTTGCCGAGACATCCGCCAACGACTTGGAAATCTCCAAGCCCAAGCCGGAGATCTTCTGCACCACGCCTTCCACGGTGGTGCCGTCGACGGCCTGGCGGACTTCGTCCGCACGCAACCGGGCGGCCTCCTGGGCCTTGGCATCGGCGGACTCGCGGGCGGTTTCCACCTCGCGCCGAATCTCGGCGAATTCTTCCTGTACTTCGGATTTGGCGCGCTTGGCGCGCACGGGCGGTTTGGTTGGTTTAGGCATTTTCGCGATCAGGATAACACGCCACCGGCCGCGTGGCGCCGTCACTCGGCTTCTTCGCCACTACCAGGTGCTGCGTCAGCACCAGCGGCCAGAGAGTCTTCTCCCAGACCAACTCGGCACGTTCGCGGACGGCGGAGGTCACCTCCCGCGGATCGAGCGGACGTTCGTCGGGAAATCGCCACATTCCCACAGCGGAGATCAGACCGCGCGCGATGCGGTACAAAGGAGTGGGCGTCGGAAAGGTGATGATCGCGGTGCCGCCGGGCCGCAGCAGATCGAAATGCGCCAGCACCGCGGCCCTGGTTTCCCGCGGTTCAAAGTGTTCAATCAGGCCCACGCTGAACACCAGGTCGGCGGCCGCCTGGACGGAATGCTCGAGCACACTCGCCCGATGCAGGCGCACCACGCCGCCACTACCGGCGCGACTC
>Ga0302324_100002034_pt1 | contig 47713 bp, 41 predicted proteins | sample Palsa_T0_1_FD_201949 | JGI IMG/M metagenome (GOLD analysis project Ga0302324, IMG submission 201949) | Peat permafrost microbial communities from Stordalen Mire near Abisko, Sweden - Palsa_T0_1 | ecosystem: Environmental > Terrestrial > Soil > Palsa > Peat permafrost | place: Sweden: Abisko...
CGAACCTGGACACTGCATTTTTGTTGGCACCTGCCCGAACCACGGAGGCACGGCACACGCGGGACACAACGAAACGACTGCCAACTACGTTTATCCATGCACCGATGGTGGGCTTGCCTACCATTGCCACTCCAGCGGATGTACGGACGGTCAGTTTCCCATCACCAAGGCAATTGCCAGGAACGCCGAACTAAACGGTGTCTATCCGAAGCCGATTTACGACGGTTCAACCGGACTTCCAAAAAGAAAGTTGTTCTTGAGCACCACCGTCATGTCCCAGGTTTCCGCAACACTGTTGACTTGGACGGTGGACCACATCCTACTTGCCGGTGCGTTGAATTTGTTTGTGGGTGACCCGGACATCGGGAAAACACTGGTCGCCATTCATTACATCGCAAAGTTGTCGCAGGACGGCAAAAAGTCAGTCGTGATTTGCCGTGAAGATGATTACGGGTTTGTGTGGGTGCCTCGCTTGTGGGCAGCCGGGGCGAACCTCGATTTGATTATTCCAGTACATGGCGTGGGAGATGAAAACGACCCTGACTACAAAGCCGATTGGATGTTGGATGACTCCACCCATCGAGATTTTCTCAAGCAACTGCTGCTTGAGGAAAAACCCGCGCTATGCCTGATTGACCCACTCGCGGATTTTGCCGGTGCGAAAGATATGAACAAGCCCGCTGATGTCCGCGACATAACCGGGCCGCTGAACAAGATTGCCAAGGAAACCGAGACTGCAATGGTGGTGAACTGCCACACCACGAAAGCAATCGTTGATTCCGCCATAAAGAGCGCAGCCGGTTCCTTTCAGCTAATGGCCGCCGTGCAGGTGAGTTGGATGTTTATGAAAGACCCTGACAAAGAGGGCCAGCGGTTGATGTTACAGGCTCGGAACAAGTACGGGAAAAAACGCGGTTTCAAGTACATCGTCACTGGCGTTCCATACCGCGAGGATTGGCCGGGTGAGAAGGATGAGGACGGTATTGGCGTCGTGGAGTTCAAGGGAAAAGAAACACGCACCGCCGATGAGTTGCTGGAAAGAAACTCGGACAAGGACAACGGAGTAAAGACCAGGATTCGCCGTTGGTTGAATGAAATGCTGGCAAACGGCCCGGTGTCCACGGAGCAGGCTGGAAAAGAAATGGAAGCACGCGGGTTCAATCGCAACACCGTGAGCGACGTTTGCTTAGAAATGGGTGTTGAGCGGGACCGCAAGACTTGGAGCATGAAGAAAAAGCCGCAAGCGGTGGAGCAGGATGAAATTAAGTTCGATTCACAGGAGAAAAAACAATGAAAGCAATTAATGCAAATCCGGTCTATGACCAGTTCGCGTTGAGCGATCAGGTCGGCATCATTACCAGTAATCGCATGATGAAAGTTCTTCGCCATCTGCGGACTCACGGACCACTCACCGAGGGGATTCTTGCCAACAAATGCGGCGAGAAGATTTTCCTCAAGGACTGGAGCGATCTTATTCGCCTCTTGACTGACGATTTCGGTTACATCTCAAGCGAATTGTCGGGTCGGGGTCTCACGAAACTTTTCAGCCTGACGGAAAAAGCTGAAGCGTTCTTGGAAGACCGCCTCGGGCCGAAAGAGCCGGAGCAGGTCACAGAAGCCCAACCCACGGAGTAAGTCATGGCCGACATTCTCACATTACCCGAAGTTGCCGAACTGCTCCGTATGAAGCCCACCAGTGTGTATGAGCTTACCAGGGCGCGGACGCGCGAGAAGCACAAGCACCCATTGCCGGTGCTGCGTATCGGGAGTGCCTTGCGTTTTCGCCGCGAGGATATTGAGCAATGGCTGGAACAGCTTTCAAAGGAAGCAGCATGAGCGCACCCAAATCAGACACGGCCACGATTGAGGCTCGCAAGTTCCGCTTGCAGGAACTTCTTGCCGAAGGCAAGACGCAACGTGAAGCCGCCGAAATTCTCAAGGGCGAAGAATTCCCCGCAGATGTCCGCACCTTGCGGCGGGATGTCACGTCACTGAGAGGCCAGTGGGGAGAAAAGAATATGACCGCGTTTGAAGTGTGGCGAGCCGAGCACATCGCGGAACTGGAAAAGTTGCGGACGCAGTTGCAGGACTTTCTCATTCCGCCTGAGAAACGGATTGAGCTTGCGCTGAAAATCATCGCGCAAGACGCGAAGCTCAAGGGCACGGAAGCCGCAACCCGCTCGGAGAATGTCAACGTCAATCTCGATGGGGATGCAATCGGTCCATACCGCCAGTTCGTTCTCGCTTCGCGTGGTTTGGATGCCGAGCAGGTTGAGCAATTGCTGACGCTGGCGCGTGAGATGCCGCGCAAACCATTCGTGCAAGTGGCACCGCCGAAGTCTTCCCCATTGTGGGACGTTCCGCAGTTGACGGAGGGCACCGATGAGGATGCTTGAGTTCATCACGAACATACAACCGAACTACGTGCCTGACTGGTATCACGCACTGTGGGCGGAAGAAACCGAGATGGCCCTTGAGAGTGGAGGCAACGTCATTAGCTCTGCGTGGCCGGGCAGCGGCAAGACGCAATTTTTCAGCATCCTGCTACCCGCGTATTTGATTTACCGGGACCCCATGACGCATGTGATTTTGACCAGCAACTCGGATGCCCTGGCGCGGCTTGCCGCAACCGAGGTTAGACGCATCATTCAATCACCAGTTTTTCAGGATTTATGCCCGATGGAACTGACAAAGGCCACAGAGAACAGTTTCATGGTCTCAAACAACGATGGGAGACCGACCCTGCATAGCGCAGGCATTCGCGGACAACTCACTGGACATCGGGCGAACTACTTGATTTTTGATGACCTGCTGAAATCACTGAGCGAGGCGTACTCGGAGACAACGCGGCAAACGGTGTGGTCAAACTTCAACTCCGCAGCCGAAACCCGCTTGCTGCCGGGTGGTCAAATTTTCGGGATTCACACCCGCTGGCATCTGGATGACCCCATCGGGCAGTTAGTCAAGCGGGCCAAGAGCAATCCCCGCGCTAGACAATTTCGTTACATCAACCTCGCTGCCACGAACCTGCACGGTGAAAGCTACATCGAGGATACATCATGTTGATTCAGATTCCAGCGTATCGCTCCGGTCCAACCAAGCCGGGGCAACCTTACAGTTTCAGTGAGGATGACTTTAGAGGGAAGCAGGCCGACTTAGGACCTCGCATCTATAGCCCGCTGTACATGGGAGTTCCTATTGATGGCACTGACCAGATGTTCCCATCGGATTGTTGGGAGTTTATCGAGCGGGTCAGCATGGATGACTACAGCCTGATTATCTCCGCGTGGGATACGGCCAGCCGCACCAAGGCTGCGAATGACCCGAGCGATAACTGCATAGTCGGTCGCCGTCTTGATGGGGGGTTTACCGTGCTCGATAACTTCGAGATTAAGGCGACCTTTGACAGGCTGCTGCCTGTGGTTCTGGAGCGATACCGCAAGTTGTGCGCGGGCGCTCCCCAATGCCCCGCGTATTTGTTGGTGGAAGAAGCCGATTCGGGACGCGCCTTGATTGACATTCTCGAAGCTCAGTTTCCGAACCTTCCATTGCTCAAGGCAAAGCCCGTGCATAGCAAGGTTGTCCGGGCTGAGGCGGTGACACCGTTTACTTCGGCAAGGTCCGTCAGCTTATTGCGGGCAGGTTGGAATACGCAGTTCATTACGGACTTGGCGAATTTTCCAGCCAGCGACCGGGACCACAGCGTAGATGCCTTCTGCCATGCGATGAGGGGATTTACCGGCACCGGGCGCGACTTTCAAACACCGAAGTTACTGCCTGCCCCATCGGAAGAAGCATACGACCTGATGGCCGAGCATTCTTGGAACGAACGCATGAAAGATTTTGATTTTTGAAAGGGGCGGCGATGATTCAAGATGACGAACAAGTCAAAGATTACATTCAGAGGCGTGAGGCCGCAAAAACTGAAATCATGCGGCAGTTTGCCGTGTGGCAAAAACACCGTAAGCAGGAACATGAAGCACTGATGAAAAAAGCGGAGATGTTCCTTGATGACTATTTTTACCACACAGGCAAGCCTCGCACGCCAGAGAACATGCAAGAGGCGATTACCGCGTGCGCTCATTACCTGACTAGGCAGCAGGCGGAAGAAGAATTTTAGAAGCGACCAAATTTCACACAAGGAGAACACAAAATGCAATTCACCGAGCGTGACGAGTTTTTCTATGCAACCGACCGCGAGGCGCGGCAATACCTCACAGAAATCGGCCGGAAAATCAGCGATGGGTTGAGCCGCCAGGAGATTCAAGAGAACGATGTTCTCACGACCAAGAATGTCATCTTCATCAACGAAGCGGCGGGCAGGGTTCGCATGGAAATCAACGAAACCATTCGCAAGCCGTAATTTCAACCAGGCGACCAGTAACAAAATCGAAGGACCGAAGGGACAACCACTATGACAATTACACCAGAGCAGCAGAACGCGATGAACGTTGTTTTGAAAAATACTCCAGCCAGCTTGATGACCCTGGACATCTCGGCAATTGAACAAGATGCAGCCGCACGGCGCAAAATCACGGACACCGCCAACACGAAACAAGCGGACCCTGTGGAAGCGTTGCGAGCCGAGTACGAGGACCTTGGTCGCCGGACTTCCAATGGGAAATCGTGGTCGGCTGCAGAGGCTGCCGCCTATGCCGAACAGCAACGGACCAAGAACGAATCCATCGTCAAGGCGTTCACGGATGAAGTCGCCTACTTGACAGGGCTTTCCGAAAGTCCTGCCGCATCTCGATGCGTTGGGCTGCGAACAGGGGCAACGTGTTCCGACAAGGTGCTCAACGCTTGTGGATGTGACGTACACACATTTCGGCGCAAGATTGCCTCGCTGGAAATCAGCCTGCGCCGTGCCAAGAACGAAGCCGATCGCTCGCACCGAACTTGCCAGGGGCAAGTTCGTCAGGCCGAGGAAGTGGACAAGCTCAAGCCGCGATATTTCGAGTTGCACAAGCAGTTCTCGCGCATCGAACAGGCTCGGCAGGTTGCTCGCAAGTTGATCAGCGGAAAGTCTGGAATGCAGCCGGAAACCACGAATCGTGGGGGCTTCCATTTCACGAAAGATTAAGTTTGCCGTTGGTAAGACGGCGAAGTCTCGGACTGATAACCCGAGGCGTCCCCATCAGGCGAAACCCGGCCCTGTTAACGGATTCAGGCGAGTGGAGGGGTCCCTGATGGGGATTTAATTTTCAGTAACGAGTTTGCCGCGCTGTCCGAAAGGGCAGGAATTTCGGTTTCCCCGAGCAGGGCGGGAGTTGTTGTATGCGGCGCAGCAACAAATCCCCTGACGCGCCTTTGGCGAGCGTGTTTCCAAATACGCCGACAAGCTGTGGACGCAGTGCACGGCGGTGATGGGTGGACTTGGCGGTCAGCCTGTCACCGAGGGGCGGGGTTACCTTCTTTGACCCCATTGATGCGCGGCCAGGTCGCAGAGACCCCGATACCTGGCAATTTTTCTTTAAGGGAGCGAAAAATATGTTCGATAGCAAACTAGTTGAGCAGTTGGAAAAACAGCAGGGGCAAATCGCGGAACTCATCCAAATTAACCGCAGCTTGCTCACAAAAATCGAATCGCAAAACAAGTGTTGGATAACCCTGGCCGATCACGTCGCCAAGCTGGACAATTCCGAGCGTCCAGCATTCGGAGTGAGCCGATGAGCCGCGCTAACCGAGGTTCACGCAGCCCAGCAACGAAGGTGAGAACCACACCACAGGTGAAGCCGAAGCCGCTACCAACGAAATTCAACCCACCGAAATTCAAGTCCTCGGTGCGCTGGAGTGAGCCGAAGTTTTGAGCTTGGCGGTTCCAGTCCAGCATCATTAGCCCTTGAGAGCGCACGTCTTTCGTTGTGTGTATGTCCTTCGGGAATGTGCGCGGGTGAGCGACCTAGGCTGGAAACTGCTGGCCGTGGAGAAAACCGGACCGATGGGGTGACCCGGAGGTCCGGTTCCTGGTCTCACTATTTCCAAATCAACATCGCGGATGCGGTCGATGTTGCGACTTGACCGCCGTTGTGCACGATTGGAATTACTGGCACATAGCGGGTTATGTCGGGGTGCTCTGCTTGATGTGTCGCCAACGCAAGACCCACAAGGCTCACATATAAAACGTCCTTCACAACCTTTACAACTTCAGTTTTTCCCATTGTTGGAACTCCCTGTCCTATTCGGCTTAGAGAGCACGAAAATCCGGTTCCTCATGCCGCGTGGGGTTTTCTCCAGCGGTTTTCCCACATATCCACGAACCGCCGCGCCTCGCGGCCCTCCAGCTTGATCTCGTGACCAGGGCCGAGGTTAATGACGACCGAATCGTCCATGCTTGGACCTCGGTCGAGGTATAAAACTCGGTCGAGATTTATCTCTCGGGTGACGCCACCGTTCAGGAAATATTGGTAGAAGTCTGCCATCTTGAACACCTCTATCTACTCAGCTAAGGATGCTGCCGGACGTTGGCCGAAGTCAAGAATCAGAAGGCCAGGGCCTCGGCTCTACACAGGTATGATCTTGACTTGATCTACATCGCACCTATCAGGCTTGGACAATTTGCCACGTTCAACCGAAAGAAGAATACTGCTCTCGACAAGGCCTGGAATCTTTTTTCTCAATGCATCTTCTAAAAGGTACGGAGTGATTTCCTGCGAACTGGTGACCGTGATTGAGATGCGAATCTCGTACTTGCGTTCTTTTCGGAGTTCAGTTTTCGGTGTCATCGCGGACCTCCAGTTTTACTTCCCATTCGACTTCCCATTAACTCGATTTTGATGACGGACGGCCTCCAAAACCCCATCTATTCCCGAAAGCGTCCAAGCTATCCCATTGATTCTATTGTGGACCCGGAAACATGGGGCGATTAGGAAACCGCTGCTCTATCCAGCTGAGCTACGGGGCCGCAATGTTACAAGCAACATATTCTAAACAACTTAATGAGCAATTCCGAAGGCGTAGCACCCGCTTGCCGTCGCATATCATCGCACATTTTGACAAAATCGCGCCATGTCGCAAGCTGGTCAAGAAATTTCTGGTTTGCAATGGGGTGATGTTGACGCGTCCATTGTTGAAATCAGGCATTACACTCATTCGATCTTATTTATCGAGCGACTTCTGAGACAAATCCATTCCGCCTAGAAATCCTTTTTCCGAGATACCCTCCGGCCTGATTCCTTAACAACGTCAGGTTTCCCGGATCAGATCCTGGCATCCCGCTTTTTTCCTTTTTGAATTGTTCCGGCGAACTCCGGTTCGCAATGGCTCGGCGGCAGGCGGGTTTTCCGCCGCCGACGTTTCCACACTGGTCTTTGAAGACTGTCGAGCATGGTCTGATGGCTGGCCGTCTGATCCCCGCAAACCCTTGCTGCGAGCCTGTTTTCTTGGATCGAGACGGAATTCGCTCCACTCTCCCGAATCGCTACGACCTTTCGTGAATCGCCGGCTGCACCAAATTTCGAACCGGAAGTAACGTCCGGAAATCCAGATGCTTATTCTTTTCCGAGTGAGCGGCGTCACTAAGAACTCTCTCAGCCAGCAAAAAATCTTCCGAATTAATTCGGGATCGAGACAACCATGTCCAAAGCAACAACCGCTGTTGTGAGTCTGCTTGTCGCCGCGTTGGTCTGCGCTTTCTCTCTGTCAGCCGCAGCGCTGCCCGTGGCGACCACCACGACGCTGGCCATTGCGCCAGGCAGCTCCGTCGATGCCGGAACCGCGGTGACGTTGACGGCGACGGTAACTGGGGCCACGGCGGGAACGGTGCTGTTCTGCGACGCCACGGCCACGTATTGCGATGGCGCAGCGGTGTTTGGCGCAGCGCAAGTTACCGGCGACGGCACGGCGGAGTTCAAGTTCACGCCGGGAGCCGGCAGCTACAGCATCCAGGCGGAATTCCTGGGCTTTACCGGCGTGAGCCCGAGCGTGGGCGCGAGCGCCTCGGTGGCGCAGTCTCTCACGGTAACTGGCTTGTCGAATTATGCTTCCCTGACCAGCATCGAGGAGAGCGGGAGCGTGGGGAATTACACGCTTACGGGCCTGGTGACGGCTTTTGGCAAGACGACTGCGACCGGGACGGTCTCTTTCCTCGATACCAGCGACGGCAACGCCGTGCTGGGAACGGCAGCGCTGAATGCGGCGTCGCTGGCAACGGTCTTTCCTCCCGCACCGGGTTCGCCGTTGAGCCCGCCCGATGGCGTATTCTTTGTCGCCGCCGGCGATTTTAACAATGACGGAATTCCCGATTTGGCGCTGATCACCGAGAACGACGGCGCCAACTACGTCGGCATCGCCCTCGGGAATGGAGACGGCACGTTCCAGGCCCCCGTGAACTACGGAGCCGGGCTAAACCCCGCGATGGTGGCTGTAGCCGATGTGAATGGCGATGGCAACCTCGATCTGATCGTCCCCGATGAGTCGGATAATGTGGTGGATGTTCTGCTGGGTAACGGCGACGGGACGTTTCAGGGGGCAGTGACCTATGCCACGGGGAATACTCCCAGTTTCGTTGCCGTCGCCGACTTCAACGGCGACGGCGTCCCGGATCTTGCAGTGACGAATAGCGCCGATGGCACGGTAAGCATACTGCTCGGCGCCGGCGGTGGAACCTTCGCCGCACAAATACCCTACGGCGTGGGGGCCAACCCGATCGGCGTTGTGGCAGGAGACTTCAATAACGACGGTTACCCGGACCTGGCGGTCTCTAACAATGCCGATGGCACGGTGAGCATCCTGCTCGACACGGGCCTCGGAGCTTTCGCGAAGCAAACGATTCTCGGTCTGCCGGACGGGGCAAGTCCTTACGGGCTGGCCACTGGCGACTTAAGGCGAAACGGGACCCTCGACCTGGTCGTTGCCGACTCTGGATCAAGCAATGTCTACGTGTTGCTGGGAAACAATAACGGAACCTTTCCGGCCCGGGTTGCCTACCCTGTGGCTTCCAAACCGCAAGCAGTCGCGCTAGGCGATGTGAATGGCGACGGCATTCTGGACATCGTGAGCGCAAACTACGGGCTCGGCGGTGGTTTCGGCAACACAGTAAGCGTGCTGATCGGCACGGGCACGGGCACGTTCGGGACGCAAACCCCGTACGGCGTCGGCGTCGGGCCGTTCAACGTTGCCCTGGCGGATTATAACGGCGACGGACTGCTGGACATCGCCGATGCGGACAGTGTCGATGGCACCGCGACCATCCTGCTGCAGGAGCACACCGAGACGGCGATCGCCGCCGGCGTCTCCGCCCCGCTGAGCGGAAGCCAGTATGTGCTGGCCAGTTATCCGGGCGACGCCGACCGCGCGCCCAGCGAATCGGCGATACTGGCGCTCACCGGCGGCGGTTCGGCGCTGGTGACCAGTACGACCGCTCTCACGATCGCGCCCAATCCGGCAATTTTTGGCCAGATTGTAACCATGACGGCTACCATCTCGCCGGTGCCGGGATCGCCCTTTGGTACGGTCACGTTTTCCGATGGCACAACCGTGCTGGACGTCGCGACCGTCAACGCCTCGGGCGTAGCCACGTTCACCATCAGCAGCCTGACCGCTGGCGCGCACGGCATCACGGCGCAGTATTCCGGCAACGCGGGCCTCTACGGATCGATATCGAATTCAATCGCCCGCATCACGGCGGCGGCCACCAGCACCACGACTTTGGCTCTCTCGGCAGCTTCGGTGACAGCGGGAACGGCTACCACCCTGACCGCGACCGTGCTGAACGGAGTCACTCCGGTTACGTCGGGAGTCGTCACCTTCTGCAACGCGAATGTGTCCCCATGCGAAGACGCGGCCATTCTGGGAACGGCGAATCTGACCGCCGACGGCACTGCTGCCCTGAAGCTGACATTTGGAGTGGGCGTCTACAGCATCGACGCGGTGTTTGCCGGCAGCAATGCGGTGCAGGGCAGCGCGTCCAGTGCGCAGGCGTTGACCGTGACCGGCATTGCCACCTATGCCTCGACCACAACCATCGGGTCGACGGGAAGCGTGGGCGATTACGCGCTGACGGGGACGGTCGCCGCTTTTGGCAGCACGTTAATGAACGGCAACTTATCGTTTTTGAATACCAGCAACGGCAACGCGGTGGTGGCCACGGCGCCGCTCAATCCGGCGACGCGCGCCTACGGAATGATCCCGGCGGCTAAATCGCCGCTGGCCGAGGCCAACGGGCCGCAAAATGTGGTCACCGGCGACTTCAATGGCGACGGCATCCTGGACTTCGCGGTGGCCGACGACAACGTTCCCACGGTAAGCATTTTCTTAGGCAACGGCGACGGCACTTTCCAGGCGGCGGTGACCTATCCCATCGGCGGTTACGGGGTTGATTTGAAGGCGGGCGATTTCAATGGCGACGGCAAACTCGACCTGGTCGCGACCAATGCCTATGGCGCCGATGGGCCCGGCAATTCGGTGAGCGTGCTCCTGGGGAACGGCGATGGCACCTTCCGTCCCCAGGTCGCCTATTCCGTGGGTGATTATCCTGAAAGCGTAGCCGTGGGAGATTTTAACGGTGACGGCATTCTGGATTTGGCCGTCGGTGGCGACGGAAGTAGTGCTGTGGACATCCTGCTCGGCAACGGAGACGGCACCTTCCAGCCCCAAATCGAGTATCCAGTCGGGAACCAACCGCTCTTTCTGGCCACGGGCGACTTCAACGGCGACGGAATCGTAGATCTCGCGGTTCTCAACAGCGCCACCATCTCGACGGTGAGCGTGCTGCTGGGCAATGGTGACGGCACCTTCCAGCCGCAAGTGGTCTATCCCGTCGGCGCCGGCAGTTCGTATAACTCCGACTACATCGTGGCAGCGGACGTCAACAACGATGGCCGGCTCGATCTGATCACCGCAAATTCCGTAGACAACACCGTCAGCGTACTGCTGGGCAATGGCGACGGTACGTTCCAGGGTCAAGTGACCTACCCGACCGGCACCGGACCGAACGACATCGCGGTGGGCGATTTCAATCAGGACGGCAATCTGGACCTGGCCCTCACCAACGGCAACTTCGGCAGCGGCACGACCGTGGGCGTACTTTACGGCAATGGCGATGGGACATTTCAGGCGCCGGTCGCAGTCACCGTGGGCGCCGGGCCCTGGGGAATCGCCGCGGGCGACTTCAACGGCGATGGGCTTACGGACCTGGTTGCGACTAACTTTTCCGACAACACGGTGAGCGTGCTGTTGAATCAGCAAACGGAAAGCGCGACCGCCACCGGGGTTACGGTCTTCGGCACGGGTACACAGAATGTTCTGGCCAGCTACCCCGGCGATGCGGCGCGCAGCGCGAGTCTGTCGGCTACGGTACCGTTAACCGGCACAGCGCCCGGCGCCACGGCCACTACTTTTACCGCCGCGCCCAATCCAGCCTTTGCCGGACAGCCGGTTACCCTCACCGCAACCGTAACCCCCGCCCCCACAGGTACGCCTCTCGGTACGGTGAGCTTCTACAGCGGAGTAACGCTGCTGGGCACGGCAACCGTCGACTCTTCCGGCATCGCCACGTTCACCGGCCAACTGCCGGTGGGAGCTTTCAGCGTTACCGCCGTTTATTCCGGAAACCAGGGATTTCTTACCTCGACTTCCCCCCCGCAGATTGTGAACGTCAACGCGGACCAGTCCAGCACCATCACCTTGAACATCGCGCCCGCCAGTCCGGTCGTGGCTGGGACCGCGGTGACCTTGACCGCGACGGTCATGGCGGACACGGGCGTTACCACGTTTCCACTCACCGAAGGCACGGTGGTTTTCTGCAATGCCGCGGCCGCTCACTGCGAAGGCTCCGCCATATTTGGCAGCGCGCAGTTGACCTCGGCCGGGACCGCCGCGATCAAGCTGACGCTCGGAGCGGGCTCCTACAGTATTGCCGCAACCTTTCAACCCATCGGCGGCATTCCGGCCAGCGCGTCCGCGGCGCAGCCGTTGACGGTGACCGGCGCCGCCAGTTACTTCTCCTCCACAACCCTTGCGGATAGCGGGATTGCCGGCGACTACACGCTGACCGGCACGGTCACCGCTTTCGGAGCGCTCGTACCAACCGGGACGGTTTCTTTCCTCGACACCACAGCCGACAACGCGGTGGTGGGAACGGCGGCGCTGAATCCCGCCAGCCTGGGCTTCACTTTCCTGCCCACTGTCGGTTCGCCGGTGAGCACGGGCCAGGTTCCCCAAGCCACGGTTCTGGGCGACTTCAATCACGACGGAAAACTCGATATGGCCGTAGTGAACGAAGGCGATCAAACCGTCAGCGTCCTGTTGGGAAACGGCGACGGAACCTTTCAGCCCCAGGTCACCTATGCAGTCGGGCATCAGAGCGAAGGGATTGCGATGGGCGACTTCAACGGGGACGGGAATCTTGATCTGGTCGTGTCCAACTATGTCGACGACAACGTCAGCGTTCTGTTGGGCAAGGGGGATGGAACCTTCGCCCCGCAGGTGACCTACGCTACCGCCCACAGGCCGCAGGGCATTGCGGTCGCCGATTTCAACGGCGACGGACATCTTGACCTGGCGGTGGTGAATACGTTCGGTTTTGATGTAACCATTCTGCTCGGCCAGGGCGATGGCACGTTCGTTTCGGATAGTCCCGCGACCTTCGCCGTCGGCAGCTATCCCGTGGCGATTGCAACCGCAGACTTCAATGGGGATGGAAATGCCGACCTGGTCGTGAGCAACCCCGAAGACGGCTCGGTCAGCGTTCTGCTGGGAAATGGCGATGGGACCTTCCAGAGCCAGATTGTTCTTACTATCCCCGGAGAGCCCGATCTCACCCCGATCGCGGTCGGAGATTTCAATGGAGACGGAATTCCCGACTTCGTGGTCGGAGACGCGGAGTACGACGACGTTTACGTGTTCCTGGGCATCAACGGTCTGACCTTTCAAGCGCCCGTGAGCTATACCGTGGGAGTCGCCCCATTTGGAATCGTGGCCGCCGACTTCCAGGGCACTGGACACCTGGACCTGGCGGTCACCAATCTCGGCGACAGCACGGTGAGTTTGCTGCTCAACCAGGGAGACGGCACGGGAACCTTCCAACCCCAACTCACTTTCCCGGTTGCGAGCAACCCCATAGGCATTGCCGCAGGCGACTTGAACGGGGATGGGCTTCCCGACCTGGCGGTAGCCAACGCCAGTTACGCAGCCCCGTTTACAGCGAGCATTCTGCTCGCGGCCCAGACCGAGACCGCCGTCGCCACCGGGCAGGCGGTCTACGGAACCGGCATTCATAACGTTCTCGCCAGCTATCCCGGGGACGCCGACCGTGCCCCGAGCCAATCGACTACCGTGGCCCTGGCGACGATTCCGCAGACGGTTACGGTAACGACATTCACGGTGGCGCCCAATCCGGCCTTCGTCGGGCAAGCGATCACCTTCACGGCGACCGTAACCCCCGCGCCCACAGGTTCGCCTCTCGGTACGGTGAGCTTTTACATCGGGTCCACTTTGCTGGGCACGGCAACCGTCAACTCTTCCGGCGTCGCGACTTTGATTCGCGGCCTGTCGGCAGGGGTCTTGAGCGTTACCGCCGTCTATTCCGGCAATGCCGGATTTGCCGGCTCAACTTCAACCGCCCAGACTGTGACCGTTAACCTGAACATAACCGCAACTACCCTGACGGCGGCGCCGAATCCGGCCAACGCAGGCCAGTCGGTGACGCTCACCGCTACGGTGATCCCACCCCCGATCCTCCCAACGATCCGGCAAGGTTACGCAGTTCCGGAAAAAGCAGGCTTCGGAACGGTCAGCTTCTACTATGGCGAGACGCTTCTGGGCAGCGGCAACCTCAACTCGTCGGGAGTGGCCACATCGTCGACGACCACGCTGCCCGTAGGAGCGGACGGCCTGACGGCGGTGTATTCGGGCGACTCTATTTTTGCGGGCTCCACATCCAGTCTATACACGGAGACGATCACAGCTCCGGCAACGAGCACGACTACAGTGCTAACGGCATCGCCAAATCCCGCCATCGCCGGGCAGTCGGTGACGCTCACCGCCACGGTTGCGCCTGCACCGACAGGCACACCCGCGGGAACGGTCAGCTTCTACAACGGCGAGACGTTGCTGGGCACGATTGCGGTCAACTCGTCCGGCGTCGCAGCTTTCATTACCAGCAGCCTGCCGGTGGGAGCATTGAGTATCACCGCAGTCTATTCCGGCAATACAACATTCGCCGGCTCGACGTCGACTGCAGTTACCGAAATGGTGACGGCGGGAACGAGTGTCACCGCAACCACCACCACGCTCACGGCATCGCCCAGCCCGCTACTCGACGGGCAACCCGTGACGCTGACCGCCACCGTAAGTCCTGCGCCCTCCGGCACTCCGAATGGCACAGTGGTTTTTTATAGTGGAACCACTTTGCTGGGTACGGCCACCCTGAGTTCATCCGGGGTTGCCACGCTTACGCTCAGCAGCCTGGTGGTCGGCACGGACAGCATCACGGCTGCATATTCCGGCAATTCAGGATTCGCCGCATCCGTCTCCGCCACTCTCTCTCTAACCGTAACCACGTCCTACACCATCAGCGCTCCGGCTACGCCATTCGACGTGGCCCAGGGAGGGTTCGTCACAGTCAATATTACGGTTCCGCCCCTGGGAGGCGCATTTAACAATACCGTCACTCTATCCGCCTCCGGACTTCCTGGGGGCGCAACCGCCACCTTCAATCCTCCCACCGTCGTCCCGGGAACTGCGGGCGCGCCGACCGTGATGACCATACAACTTGCATCTCTCAGCGCGGGCATTCCCGCCCGCCCGCTGCCTGCCAACCGCGGAGGATTTCCGGGTGCATCCCTGAGCCTCGCCTTCGTCCTGTTCGGTACGGTGCTGGCACGCAAGCGCATTCCGCGAGGGCTGGTGCTGGTTCTTGCGCTCGCCGGTCTCGGCATTACCACCTCGCTGCTCACTAGTTGCAACGGCGGTTTCCAGAATGTCCCTCACACCCAGGCTGGAACCTACGTTGTCACGATCACGGGAACGAGTGGAGCGCTTCAGTCCTCAGCCACGATCACCCTGGTGGTGGAGTGAGTATGAAAATTCTCCGACTCCGCGCACCTGCTTTGCGAACAGAACTCGTTGAACCGGTTTCTTTAAACAAGACAAGGACAGGACAAAATCCCATGCGGAAATTAGTCTTCACCAGGACAGTCCTCAACAAGGCAGTCGCCCTCCTTTTACTGGCTTTCGGAATCAGCGCGATCGCGCCCGCATCCGCGCACGCGCAAAGCGCTTCCCGCATGGACCTAGGCGTCGACTACAACTATGTCAGGAGCAACGCGCCGCCAGGAGGCTGCGGATGTTTCTCACTCAATGGCGGCAACGTCTGGGCGGCATTCAACTTCAAGCGCTCCCTCGGCATCGTAGGCGAACTTGCCACCCAGCATGCTTCCGACGTTTCCGGCACCGAGGCCGACCTGACGCTCACCTCATATCTGGCAGGCCCCCGCTATCGCTGGACCGGCGGCCGCCACTTCTCGCCCTTCGCGCAACTGCTGGTAGGCGGAGCGCACGCCAGCGGAGGGCTGGCTCCCGGCAGTTCCGGCTTCGCAGGTTCGGCGAATGCTTTTGCCATGATCGCCGGCAGCGGACTCGATGTTGGCATCACCCGGCACTTCGCCGTGCGCGCCTTTGAAGCGGACTATTATTTCACTCGCTTCGATAACGGCGTGAACGATCATCAAAACAATCTTCGTATCGTCGCCGGCATAGTCATCCGATTCGGCGGCAACTAACCGGAGGCGCGCATCCGTATGGTGGCCACAAAGCTGGAGAGCGCACTCCATCCTGGCGCACGTAGGCGAGGACTCGACCCCGACGATTTAGGGGAAACCTTTTGCGGCGCTACCGACCTCCGAACGTAGCGAGAATAACCCTTGAACGAAATCTTGACCGTCACTGAGCTTGCTGCGTTGCTGAAAATGAACACGGGTCAGATTTACGAGATGACTAAAGCAGCGCACTCGCACCTATTCTGACAATCCCATTTCCTTTTTTAAGATTGGCAGCTTGGTGAGGGTTAGCAGGAGCGACATTGAACGTTGGATTCAACAATGGGCCGGAAATCGCCAAGCCGAAGAGCAGGGGCGAACACCTAGCGAAGACGGCACCCTTGACCGCCGCTCTATCCAGCTGAACTATGGAGTCAATGTACTCGGGCTTCGGGCTTTTGGGGTTCGGCTTAAATTCTAATGCCTCAGGCTGACTCGACTTCTTCCAGAACAACTTCAGTTTACAATGGCCGGGTTCGACACGGCCAACCTGCCAATCGGACTTTTTTCCCAAGCGCACCGGTTCGAAGTTTTCAAAATGGCCACAACCACGCCGACCGATCGCGAGAGTGACCTCGGGTTCGCTGAGAGGGCGGCTGGACCTTGCGTGTTTGTGTTGTTTGGCGCAGCTGGGGATTTGACCAAGCGCAAGCTGATGCCTGCGCTATTCAACCTTGGCAAAGCCAAGCTGCTTCCCGAGAACTTTGCGGTGATGGGGGTTTCGGTCGACGACTTGAGCCTGGAAGAGTTTCGCAGCCAGGTGACAAGTTTCCTGCCCGCGGGACCTGATTCAGCTGAGGCATTGAACTGGTTCCGGAAGCGCCTCTTCTATGAGCGCGGCGACTTCGCCGACGCCAATACATTCACGAAGCTCGAGCAGCGGCTGGCCGCGCTCGATACGGAGCAACATACCGAAGGCAATTATCTTTTCTACCTGGCGACCGCGCCTAAATTCTTCGCGCAAATCGTGCAGCAGCTAGGAACATCTGCGTTGTCGCGGCAGGAGAATGGACGCTGGCGCCGCGTAGTAATCGAAAAACCTTTTGGACACGATCTGGATTCGGCGCAGGCGTTGAACCGCGACATCAAGAAAGTGCTGCAGGAAAACCAGATCTTCCGCATCGATCACTATCTGGGCAAAGAGACGGTGCAGAACATCATGGTCTTCCGTTTCGATAACGCGATTTTCGAGCCCATCTGGAACCGCCGCTATATCGACCATGTGCAAATCACGAATGCCGAGACTGTAGGTGTGGAGCTGCGTGGCGGCTATTTCGATACGGCTGGCACGCTCCGCGACATGGTCCCGAACCACGTGATGCAACTGCTCAGCTTGACCGCCATGGAGTCGCCCGTATCTTTTCAGGCGGACGCGGTGCGCAACGAGCAGGCGAAAGTTTTGCATTCGATTCAGCCGCTGAGTTCCGACGACGTTTTGCAGCGCACCGTACGCGGGCAATACGGAGAAGGCACGATTGCAGGGGAAAAAGTCCTCGGCTATCGTAAAGAACCGGGAGTCGCTGCGGAGTCGCGCACGGAGACATTCGCGGCGTTGAAGCTCAATATAGACAACTGGCGCTGGGCGGGTGTGCCATTCTATTTGCGGACGGGCAAGCGACTGGCGCAGCGCCACACGGAGATCGCGATCCAGTTCAAGCGCATGCCGTTTGAATTGTTTCGTAATGCTCCGTTTCATAAACTGCACACCAACACGCTGGTCATTCAGATTCAGCCGGTGGAAGGAATCTCGCTGAGCTTCGGCGCCAAGGTTCCTGGTCCGCTGTTGCGGGTTGGGTCGGTGGACATGAGATTTGAATACTCCAGGTATTTCGGCGCCGACGCCTATACCGGCTACGAGGTTTTGTTGTATGACTGCATGATCGGAGATGCCACTCTGTTCCAGCGCGCCGATATGGTCGAAGCGGGATGGAAAGTTGTGGATCCTGTGTTGGACGTGTGGAGAGCGCTGCCGCCGCGCAAGTTTCCAAACTATGCGTCAGGCAGCTGGGGGCCGGCGGACGCCGATCAATTATTGGAAATCGATGGCCGCCAGTGGAGGAGAATTGAACCATGATTCTTATTGAACAATGATTCTCGCAGGGGAGATCGGCGCAACGCGCACTCGGCTGGCCGCTTTCGAAACCGAAGGCAACCGGCTGCAGAGCGTGGTGGAAAAAGACTATCCAAGCCAGCAGCACGACGGGCTATCCGGCATTCTTGCCGACTTCATCAAGACCGAAGGCATCCCTGTTCACAGTGCGTGCCTGGGCGTGGCCGGGCCGGTACGCGCGGGACGAAGTAAAATTTCGAACCTGCCCTGGGTCATTGACGCGCGGGAGGTTGCCAAACAGCTGCGGCTGACTTCGGTCGGATTGCTCAATGATCTGGAAGCCTTCGCTTATGGAATCGATGGCCTGGAGTCGAAAGACTTCATCACCCTGAGCGAAGGTTCGGAAGACGCTGAAGGCAATCGCGCCGTCATCTCCGCCAAGACCGGACTGGGAATTGCTGGTCTCTACTGGGATGGGTTCCGGCATCACCCTTTCGCCTGCGAAGGCGGGCACGCCGACTTTGCGCCCCGCAACGAACTGCAAATGGAATTGCTGGCTTACCTGCAGAAAAAATATGGCCGCATCAGTTGCGAGCGAATTCTCTCCGGTCCGGGAATCAAGAATATTTACGACTTTCTACGCGATGCACACAAAGCCGAAGAACCGGAATGGTTGCGAACACAGATCAGTACCGCGCCTGATCCTCCTGCGTTGATTTCACAGACGGCTTTGGCTGGCAAGGCCGCGATCTGCGATCAAGCGTTATCGATTTTCGTCAGCGTCTTCGGCGCGGAGACTGGGAACTGCGCTCTGAATTTTATGTCGACGGGAGGAATCTTTATCGGCGGCAGCATCGCGGCGAAGATCGTGCCCAAGATGAAAGATCCCGTGTTCATGGAATCTTTCCTGGACAAGGGACGCATGGTGGCAATCCTGAAAGATATGCCGGTCAAGATCGTGGCCAATGACGACTCCGGCCTGATCGGGGCGGCGCGGTATACCCTGGTGCAAAAGGCGTTCCGGACGGCAAGCTGAGGGCCGAAAAATAGAAGCCCTCAGGGGCTTAAGCCAGGCTTCCTGTCGCTCTCGAGCGGCACGGCTGAAGCCATGCCCTTCCCAAGACATTTCCTTCTCAAGCTTAGGTTGCAGCCCTGGCGCTCGCTCCCTCGAAGTGCGCCTCGATCTCCTCCAACGTCTTCCCTTTCGTCTCCGGCAAAAACACCGCGGCCGTAATGAAGTAAATCACGGTGCAGGCCGCAAATCCGAAGAACATCACAGCATAGCCGTGCCTGCCGACGGTAGGTAGGAAGATCGCGGCAATGGTCGTGGAAACGGCTTGGTTCAGCAGCAATGCAATGCTCATTCCGTTCGAGCGAATGCGGGTGGGCATCAACTCCGAGAGCGCCAGCCACACGCACACGCCTGGACCAATGGCGAAAAACGCCATGAACACAAAGAGAGTGATGGCTACCAGCCAGCCGTTATGCTCGCTGGGCACCGGAGTGATCAGGGCATTCTCAATTCTCAGTGGAGCCTGACGCGCGGCGTCGAGATTGCTGAAGGGCTTGGAGAAGAACGCCACCACTTTATTCGCCGGTAGACAGGTTTCGCGAGTGATCTCGATGGGCTTGGCGGATGGATCATCGGAGCGTACGGCCGTGCTCGCAGCAACAAAATCTCCGCAGGAGTAGATAACGATCAGCGATGTAGGACGGTTGCTGACGGCGATCGCTTTGCCAGCGCCCGCATCTCCAGTGGCCGCGAGGAGCGTATTGGCAGCCTTCTCGTCGTAGAGCAGAGAAAGCTTCTGATCGGCCGTCACCATGGATTGAACGGCAGCCCGGGAGTCTACGCGCAGCCTTTCCGTCTGGTGGAACAGCAAGCCGGTGCAGATCAGCGACGCGATAATGCCCGCAGTGCCCACGGACAACAAAAACTTGCGTCCCTTGCGATCGACCAACATGACGCCGACAATGGTCATGAGGAAGTTGATAAGAGTGAAAAGAACGTAGCCCCAGTGAGCCTGGAGATCGGACAGCCCACTCTGCAACAGTATGTTCGCATTGAAGCCGATGATGGAGTTGATGCCGGTGGCCTGGTTGCAAGCCAGTATGACGCAGGCCAGCACAAAAGGAATGACGTACTTGCGGCGCAGCAGAGACTCTTTGATCTGGGTCCCACTTGACGATTGGGCCTTCTCGGCGGCGGCTGTTTGGTCCATTTCCTGAAGCTCGAGGTCGGCCTGTTCTTTCGTCCGGGAACGTAGAAGCGCAGCATGGGCGGCATCGCGCTTGCCATGCCGAAACAGCCAGCGCGGAGATTCCGCCACCATGAAGCTGCCGATCACAAATAAGATGCCGGGCGGAAGCGAAACCCAGAAGATGCTGCGCCACGCCGTGTCCTTGAAGGCAAAGAGCCGAGCGGGATCGTGGAGTTTTGCTACTTCATCGACGCGAAAACTGAAAAACATTGCGACCACTGCTGCCGTAAAGATGCCAAGCGTCAACAGCCACTGGAAGATGCCTGTGCCTTTGCCTCGACTCGACGCCGATAAACACTCGGCTAGATAAAGCGGGACCACGACGCCGATCAGGCCGGCGCTCACGCCCTGTAGCAACCGGCCCAGAACCAAAGGCCCATAACCGTGCGAAAGCGCAATCATGGGAATGCTGACCACAAAAAGCAAGCCACTGAGAGCCATCAGAAGGCGGCGTCCCATCCAGTCGGCCAGCATTCCGGCAAATAGGGTTGAAATCACGCTGCCGAGAAGCACGGCGGCAACCACGATGGAAAGTTGGCCCGCGTTCAGCCCGGAAGTGGCTTCCAGATACGGCAGCGCGCCGGCGATGATGCCAACGTCAACCCCGTAGAGCAAGCCTCCCAACCCCGCTACCAGCAGGAGAAAGCGGTTGTAGCCAGCCTTTTCGTCGGTCGCCAAGTGAGCAGTCCTTTCGCGGATTGCAGAAAGCGCGGATTTAATCTTCACGAGGATACATTACAAACCAGCGCGACGCCGAATGTTTACTGCGCCAGTTTGATCGCAGCGGGCTAAATGATTTACTCTCAGCCGCGATGACTAGAACCCCGAAAAGCACACGTGACAAGGCAGACAAGCCCGCATCTTCCAATTCGTTTTCCCATGCCATGCGGCGGGAAATTTACGAGCAGCCGCAGGCCATTGCAAAAACGGTCGCGAAACATCTGAAGAATGACATTATTTTCCCCGGGGAGTTGCAGGCGATTGAAAGTGCTCTGCTCACATTTGAAAAACTGATCATCGCAGCCAGCGGATCGAGTCGCCACGCCGGACTCGCGGGCGAAATCATGATTGAGGACCTCTCCGGCGTGGCCGTGGACGTAGAGTACGCCAGCGAGTACTGCTACCGCTCGACCCATGCTGCTGTCGATCCGATCGTGATGGTGATTACGCAGTCTGGAGAAACCGCCGACACAATCGCCGCCCAGCGTGAAGCGCTGACCCGCGGCGTGAAGACCATTGCGATCTCGAATGTCGATAAGACCACGATCGTCCGCGAGGCTGGAGCGGCGCTGATTAGCGGAGCCGGCCCGGAGCTGGCGATTCCCGCCACGAAGAGCTTCACCACGCAACTGACCATCCTGTATCTGATGGCGCTCTTCCTGGCGCGGAAGCGCGGGAGGATGACTTCGGAAGTGACGCGCTCCTATCTGCAACGGCTGTTGCGGCTTCCCGAGGAGATTGAAGCAAACCTGGCAATCTGGGATGATCTGGCGGAACAATTCGCCGGCAAGCATTTTCAGGCAGAGAAATTTCTCTACCTGGGACGAGGCGTGCATTATGCGATCGCGCGCGAAGGAGCGCTCAAACTGAAAGAAATTTCCTATGCGCACGCCGAGGGATATCCCGCGGGCGAACTGAAGCACGGGCCCAACGCGCTGGTCGACGAGAATCTGCCGGTGGTGGTGCTGGCCACCTGCGATCATCGCGATCCGGATTCGCTGTTACGTTACCGGCGAACCCTCGACGTAATGAAGGAAGTAAAATCGCGGCGTGGGCCGCTGGTAACGGTGGCGACCGAAGGCGACGAGGAAGCGAAGACAATCGCCGACTCAGTGTTCTACGTTCCGGCCGCGCCGGAACTTCTGCTGCCGATTGTGGAAGTGATTCCCCTCCAGCTTTTCGCCTATCACGTAGCCGTGGGCAAGGGTTACGACGTGGACCATCCCAGAAATCTGGTGAAGGCCGTTGTCACCGAGTAGCGCAGCCAGGTTCAGACGCGTGCGAAGTCGATAAAGCCATGCTGCACGTCGGTGCGAATCAGCTTGGCGCGCAGTTTATCGCCGACGTCCAACCCCTTCTGCCCCTGCGCCAGCAGCCCTTCCACATGAGGTTTCTGCACGAGGACAAAGGTTCCTTTCGGCGTGACCCCGGTGACGATGGCGTCAAAAGTTTCGCCGATTCTGCGCTGCATTGCGATGGCCGCCAGACGCTTGCCCATTTCCCGTTCAACTTTCTTAGCGGCGTTTTCTTTAAGCGTGCAGTTGGCCGCGATGGCGGTTAGTTCGTCGTCGGTGTAAGGATTCTTCTGGCCCGCCAGCATGGCCTTGATCAGCCTTTGCGTCACCACGTCCGGAAAGCGGCGGTTGGGAGCGGTGGAGTGGGTGTAGTCCCGCACGGCGAGCCCGAAATGTCCGGGAGCGGTGTCGCCCGCGCGTTCCAGAACATACTCGCCGGGCCCAATCAGCTTGATCACCGCTAGCGATAGATCGCCGAAATGGCTGGGATCGGCAGTTTTTTGTTGAATAAGAAAATCGTTCAAGGCTTTCGAATCCGGGTCCTCCGGAAGCTTCGCACCCTTGCCCGCAGCCAGCTGTACGATGCGGTCCCAGCGTTCCGGCGTCCTCACGATGCGACGCAAAGAAGAAACTTTTTCCAGCATCCGGGCCACAACTCCGTTGGCCGCGATCATGAAATCTTCGATCAGCTCGGTGGCGGAATTTTTTTCCTGATGGACCACGTCGACGACTTGATCATTCAGCACGAGCGGACGCACTTCGTCGGTCTGCAGGCTGAGTGCTCCCTGCTCGAAGCGCTGCTTCTTCAACTGTTGTGCAACTTCATCTTGAAGTTTAAGTTGTGCCTGCAAGTCATTTGAGGCGGCCACCTTGGCCGGGGCCGGCGACTTCCCTTCCAGCCACGCGCCCAGAGAGTTGTATTGCAGTTGCGCCTTGTTGCGCACGAGCGCGCGGTAGAGCTGGCCTCCGCTCACCCCGCCCGCGGCAGCAACAACAAACTCGCAAACCACGCTAAGGCGATCCTGATTTTCGAGCAAAGAAGTCAGCCCCGTGGACAACTCTTCGGGAAGCATCGGGAAGTTGCGCACGCCGGCATAGACTGTGGTGGTCTCTCGCGTCGCGTGCTGATCGATGGGAGTTTTTTTTGGTACAAAAGCGTCGACATCAGCGATTCCCACCATGACCTTGACATCGCCGTTGGGCAGGCGTTCGGCGACTTCAATCTGATCAAGATCACGGGAAGTATCGTTGTCGATGGAAGACCACAGGAGCTGGCGAAGGTCGCGCACAGCTCCAGTGGCAGTGATCTGCGGCGGATGCGCCCGCAGCTGCGCCAACTGCGCCGGCACTTCCGGAGGAAAATCCGGCTCAAAGCCGTGGTCGATCATGATTTGTTTCGCGGTGGCTTGCAGGTCGATGTGAGAAGAGCTGGAGGCGTTCATGAACTCCCTGGAAAGCGTATAGCGTATGAAGTCCACCTAGGCTAACACGGGGAGTTGCCGCAGCCCCGCTCCAAGAGAGAAGCGGTGGCCCGCGACTCGGTCGCACGACCTCCAGTTAGCTGGCCGCGTGCAGCCGCTTGACGTCTTCATTGGTAAATCTGCGCCGCGCCAGCAGCTTGTGATTCTTCCAATAAGCCGCCGCCTCGGCGACCGTTACGCCGTGGCCGCGTGCACGCAAAGCCTGGGCATCGACCAACTCCGTGACTCCGCTTTCGACGATGCTGGCCGGAAGGGCTGCGGACGATTCTGCTCCCTCAGGAAAACTGATCTCGACAACGCTGGCAGCTGAAACTTCGTAGTAATTGGGGACGCCGTAGTAAATGGGAATGAGATCGGCCTGGTGTTCGAGTAGGGGATTCGTGGTAAAGGGAACCTCGGTCGCGGCCTCGGGAATATTGAAGCTGGGCGGTTCCACGGGCGGCAAAGGCGCGTCGAGCGACAGCGTCGGCGTAGCGATGGAGTGGCTAAGCAGTGACGAACCGGTGGGCAAATACTGCGGCCCGTTGGCAAAGTTAGTGTCCTGGGCGAAACAGCATGCCGTCAGAAAAAACAAACAACAGGAGAGAATGAGGATGCGCATGGGACCTCCGCGCGGGTTGAGCGCGCTGGAGGCATTATGGCGCAACCGGGCAGGAATTTCCAGCAGCAATCACGCCAATTCCGGCGCCAGTCAAGGGTTTCAGGACTGGGTCCAGAGCGGACACTCTACCCGAAAGGAGGCGCCGCCCTCACTTTCTGGCGCTCGCGGTGGTTGTAGCGAAGCAGGAAGTACATGTAGGTCACCACGATCAGATTTCCCAGAAAAAGCACAACGCGAAGCACGGTGATGCCCCGGGAAAGTTCGCGGATTTCGAGTGGAAGAAACACTGTCCCGGAGATGAACGCGATCCACTCAGCCCAGGCGCGCTGCCGCCACAGACCATAAGCTTCGATTAACCGCAAGCCCCCGTAGGTAAAAGCAACGCTGGCGGCGGTCCAGAGGCGTTTGTCGGTGGCGCTGTCAGCAAAATCCAGAAAAAGCTGAGCATAGCGGCGATCGGGATTGATGTGAAACAGAGCCAGAAGACTCTCCGCGAGCAGCCATGCGTCCTTGTGAACCAGCAACAGCGCGCACAGACCCATCGCCATCACGAAAACGCCCTTGCCAAACTCGAACATCGCCACAAAGCGCAGCAAGGGTTTCTGGGCGCGGATTGGAAGACGCGGCACCCCAGTGAGCGGCTTGCCTCCGGGCGGGCGCAGTTTGGCTGAGGAATTCGTCAAGGCAGAGTATCACCCAGATCAAGCCGGCGAAGATCAAGCCGGCGAAAATCAAGTCGGCAAGTCCAGCTGTGAGCGGGGAGCGCGACCATTTCACTTTCTCTTCTGGCGAACCGCCGAGCGCAATTCTTCCACGATCTCATGCGACGCGCGAATGGCGGCTGCATGCTGGTTCACGTTAAAGGAAATAGCGCCCACACGGGCATGCCCGCCGCCGCCGTAGCGCTCACAGATCCGGGCCAGGTTCACTTCCGGCGGTTGCGGCGCCCAGGGATTCGATCCCACGGAAACCTTCACCCGGAAACTGCTCTTGCTCAAGCCCACGCTGTAAATGGATTCGGGATGAAGATAATAGGGGACAAATTTGTTGTAGCCTTCGAGATCGTGATCGGTGATGTCGAAGAAGATGGTGCCATCTTTGCATTCCGTGCGCTGCTTCAGGATTCCGATGGAAATTTCGTGTCGCCTGAGTAGCGGCGGCAGCAGCGGCGCAACGAAGGGCTCTTCGAGTATTTCAGCGAGCGGCTTCACGGCCAGCAGCGGAATCAGGTTGGGAACAAAACCGTGGTCCGGCGCCGACTCGATGACCATGGTCAACTTCATGGCGGGCGCCTCCATTTCGACCGCCGTCTTGGCATCCGGATAGAGAGCCCCGTCGATGATGTCGGTCCAGTGCACCAGATCGGCAACCGGCGCAGGGTCAAACCCGAAACGCTGCTGCGCGATCATGGCGATAAAGCTGGTGCAGGATTTGAAATCAGGATCATAAAACTTGCGATTGCTTTGATCCTGCTCGAAGTGCGCAGCGTCGGCGGGCGACAAGAAGGCGCTCTCGTGATGATCGAACCACCATGTGATCTTGGGCGAGCTGGAATATTTGAAGTCGACTATGGCGTTCTCGTCGCCATCGAAATGGGATTCGTCGAACAATGCTCCGGCGCGATGGACGAGACCGGAAAAGGTGAACTCGGCGTCTTCGCGGATGCGCTCGCGGTAGAAGCGGGAGAACAGCGCGGCGGAGGAAGCTCCGTCAAAACATTTGTCGTGATAGAAAACCCGAACTCGCAATGAATGCCTCTGACTCAAGATTCCCGCCGAGAAAGCTGCGCCCGGCGCTTACCTCGCTTGGGGTAAAAGCTAATAGGAATGACAGCTTGGAAGGAGAAAGTCAAGGGCGCGTGGCGCAGTCTGTGTTGCGATCCTGGCCCCACGCCCAATTCAGGAAGTCACTGCTCCAGCCCCAGCCAGAGAATACAACAGGCCGGGGCGGTAAACGAACCGCACCTACATTGCGTTGGCCTGTTTCTCGGCAAGATCACCGATCACCGGCAGTTTATATATCTCACCCTGGTTCGCCTTCATGAGCAGGATGATCCACACAATGAGGAAGCCCAGGCAGAGGCCGGCCCAAAGAAGAAACGAAATCAAGTGCCCCAGGATCGGAATAAACGCCAAAACAATCGAAACGATAAACAGGCCGATCCAAAGCACGACCGCAGCCAGATGCAAAAACAGATTCTGCCACGAATGGAAGCGGACAAACCGGCTCTTGTTGTAGGGCTCAGTCACCAAGAAAATGATCGCTGGAATGATCGTGATGTAGGCCAGCATGCCGGCCACATTATCAGCCATTCCCGAGCCGCTCGCTGCCGGCACCGCCGGCGCGCGGCTGCTGCAAGCCGCGCAGGTGGTGGTTCCATCGGCGACCTGAGCGCCGCATAGATTGCAAAATGCCATACCGGGTCTCCTTATAAAGCTGAGTCGAAAACCGCATTCTCATTGACTTCGCAGGTGCGCCGCCCCAAAGAACGTGGCGGCAAAATAGCAGAAAGCCGCGCGCGAAGCAATCCACAAATTTCTCAGGAGGAAAACGGTTTCTACAGGTGTCGCGCCGGAATCAAATTGGCCTGCCGTTCCGCCAGTTCGCCCAGCAGAGGAAGCTTCAACACTTCACCCTGGTAAGCCTTGACCACCAGCACCAGCCAGATCACGACCGCGCCCAGGCTCCCCACGATCGACACCAGCGAGACGAAAAGTGGACCCACCAACGGGACCAGGAAAAGAATTGGGCTGGCCAGCTTGAGCGCCCCTCCCAGCAGCAGGCAGATCAGTGTGAGGAAAAGACACTGAAGACACTGGAAGCGCACGAAGCGGTTCTTGCTGTAAGGCTTGAGCAGGAGAAACACAGTCGCGGGAATGAACGTGAAGTAAGCCAGCGCGCCAGCCACATTCTCGGTAAAAATGCCGATCTTCGCCCGGGCACGCTCCGGCGTTTGCATGGAGTGCCCGCACCCCGGGCAGAACGCGGCGGAGTCGGGCATCTCCGCGGAGCAGTGAGGACAAGAAATCGGCATGGGGGTCACTGCATCCATTGTGGCGCAGACTGTCGCGCACCTTCAGTCTAAAACAGAAAGGCCCCGCGATTCTGCCTGCTGGAATAGAATCTTCAAATGCGATTTTCGTCATACGAATCTCACATCTGCGCAAATTGTTCATGAGCACAACCGCCACGATCGCACCTGCCACTCGCCGTTCACCCGTGTTGCGGATTCTTTTCTGGCTGGTATGCCTCATCGTCACGATTCTTGTAGGCATCGCGGGCTATGCCTATCTGGTCGCTCGCTCTGCCCTGCCTCAACTCGATGGGCGCCTGCAGGTGAACGGTCTCTCCGCTCCCGTTACGGTGACGCGAGACACCCACGGCGTTCCCACAATCGAGGCCAAGTCGCTGGAAGACTTGTTCTTCGCCCAAGGCTACATCACGGCGCAGGACCGGCTATGGCAAATGGACGTGATGCGCCGCTTCGGAGCAGGAGAACTCTCTGAGATTCTGGGAGAAGACACGCTCCAACTCGACCGCGAACAGCGCATTCTCGGTTTGCGCGCAGTGGCAAAAAAATCCATCGAGACCGCGAACCCGCGCGATCGCGGTTACTTCGAAGCCTACGCGCGAGGAGTGAATGCCTACATTGCCACGCATCGAGACCGGTTGCCGATTGAATTCCGGATTCTGAAATATTCCCCGAAACCCTGGCTACCGGAAGACTCCGTGGTCATCGCCAACGGCATGGTGAAAGACCTGAACTATCACTACTTCTACGACGCGCTCGACCGCGAGAAAATTCTGGCCAAGCTGGGGCCCGAGCTAACCGCCGATCTCTATGTGAATCGCTCGTGGCACGACCGTCCGCCAACCGTGATGCGCGAAGACCTGAACGACCCGCACACCAGTAACGACTCAGACGACGATGACGATGACAGCGACGACGACGGCCCCGACAACTCCGTCACGCAGCAAAGAACATCTGTGCTGGAAGTGAAGCCACAAGAAGACGCTTTCCCGGTCGATGGATCGAACGATTGGGTTGTTTCCGGCGCGCACACCACTACCGGCAAGCCACTGCTCTCAAACGATATGCATCTCGGCCATCAGATGCCCAACCTCTGGTATGAAGCGCATCTGCAATCCGGAAATTTCAACGTTGTCGGCGTCACCCTCCCCGGAATGCCTTATGTGATCGTGGGCCACAATCAGCGCATCGCCTGGGGATTCACCAACGTCGGCCCGACTGTGACGGACGTCTATATCGAAAATTTCAACGCGCAGGGCGCCTACCAAACACCGCAGGGCTGGATGCAGCCGGAACATCGCACTGAGACGATTCACGTAAAAGGCAGACCGGACGCGACCATCGACGTGAAGATCACACGCCACGGGCCCATCGTTACAGAGCTGGTTCCCGGCGAGACGCGCCCCCTGGCCCTGCGTTGGACACTCTACGACGGCCTCCGCATACCATTCTTCGACGTAAATTCCGCGCAGAACTGGGAAGATTTCCAGCATGCATTCTCGCAACTCGATGCGCCGGGGCAAAACGTGGTGTACGCAGACGTCGATGGAAATATCGGCTATCACGCCACCGGCAAGGTTCCGATTCGTGCAGCCGGTGACGGCAGCCTGCCCGTCAGCGGTGCGGACAACGCCCATGAGTGGACCAGCTTCATTCCGTTCGACAAGCTGCCGAACATCTACAACCCTGCTTCCGGCATCATCGCGACAGCCAACGGAAGAATCACGCCCGACGATTACCCGCACTCGATCAGCATGGAGTGGGAAGCTCCCTGGCGTCAGGCGCGGATTTATCACGTGCTGGAATCGGGACGACAATTTTCCGCCGCTGACATGCTCGCCTTGCAAACGGATGTCCGCTCGGAAGCCGACCTGTTCGCAGCCGAGCGTTTTGTCTACGCCGTAGACCACGCGACGAAGCCCTCGGCGCGCGCCAAGCAGGCCGCGGATTTAATGAGAAACTGGGATGGGCGCATGCTGGCTTCTTCGGCGGCGCCAACGATCGCGGTAGTCTCGGCACGAGATCTGAGGCGACTGCTGCTCGAACCGAAGCTGGGAGCCGCGCCCGAAGATTCGAAGAAACCAGATCCCCAAACAGCCGAAGGATCCTTGAACTGGCAAACCTACTCCTGGGAGCAGCGCTCCGTCTGGCTGGAGAATATTCTGATCCATCACCCCAAACGCTGGCTGCCGGAGAAGTATCCGAATTACGAGGAGTTATTGACGGCCGCGGTGGAAGCTGCGGTCGACGATGCAAATGCGCCCAAGGACTTAGCATCGTGGCACTGGGGCAGTTTCAATGCAGTCGAGATTCGGCATCCGGTGCTGGGAAAGATTCCACTCATCCAACACTGGGCAGGACCGGGCGTGCAGCAGCAATCGGGCAGCGGTTACACGGTAAAAGCGGTCACCCGGCACCACGGGCCGTCGGAACGATTCACTGCAAATCTCGCCGACCTTGACCAGTCCACCCTGAACATCGTGACCGGACAAGCCGGAAATTTCCTCAGCCCCTACTACATGGACCAGTGGAAAGCCTGGTACGAGGGAACCACGTTCACGCTGCCCTTCAATCCAGCAGCCGTGCAAGCCGCCAAAGCCCATAGCCTGGTGCTGGAGCCGGGAAAATAGGGCTTCAGGCGGAACCTGCCCTAGCGAAGCCGAAGAGGCTTTCGGGCTTCGGGAAGCTTCGACAGTCGCCGGCGGGATGATTGGCCGTTGTGAATGTTTGGAGAACACTGCAGATGCCGACGGAAGGCGTGCGCAAGATTCAATTGGTCTGGCTCGCAGTGGCGGGGCTGGGGCTCTTTGCCGGGTTGTGCTCAATTTTTGTGCTTGTTGTGACCCTGGCACAGGGCTGGCAGGAACACGCACAGGCGCAATGGCCGCAGGCGACGGCGCTGGTTCAAAGGTGCGGGCTGGATATCTACACGCACAAACCACGAGAGGCCTACTGGATCGATTGCCGTGTCACGTATCTGGTTGGCGCCGAAGAGATCGTAACCAAGGTTCACTCGCGCAGCACTCCCGCTCCCCGCAGAGTTATTTCGCAACACCCAGCCCTGCAGTTCGGCCTCATGCAGGAGTGGGTGGATGAGCATCCTCCAGGGACACCGATCGCGGTGCACTACGATCCCGCGAACCACAAGAAGGCAGCACTGGTAACAACCGATATGCCTCTGGGCGGACCGCAGACGCCCGACAACTTAAAGTTGCTGGAAGTCACTGCAGGCATGTGCGCGTTGCTGCTGGCCATTGCCGCACTCACAAGGTCATCCTGCGGCGTGGTCGGCGCACCATCGCCGTAACGCGGATCGACCCCGTCGGCCAATTTTCCATGAATACCACGATTTCCGACCTCGCGAAGTTTGCCGCGGCCCTGGTGCGCGGCGATGGCCTCAGTGCGGCCTCACGCGCGGAAATGACAAAACCCAGCCTGCACATCACCACAGCTCATCAGTTCCCTCTTTTCCTCCCCGACCTGCCGGTGAGTGAGCAACGCAAGGATCTGTTCGCGGGTCTCGGTGAGGTTGTTTTCGATGGCCCGCAGGGGCATTGTTTTTTCAAAGGCGGCCACGATGGCCAGACCGCCAACACACTCGTCTGCATCGAGGCCAGCCAGCGTTGTGTTCTCGTCCTGTCGAACGATGTTCGCTCCGAAGCGGCCTTCGCCAAACTGGTCGCGTTCATCCTTGGCGACACCGGCGTGCCCTACGACTGGGAATATGGCGATCACGCCGGCAAGTCCTGAGTTCGCAGCGAATGGCAAGAGCTAGAGGCCGGTAACTATCATCGTGTCAATTAGCGCATAACGTCGCTTAGGCGGAAAGCGATTGCGCTGACGCTATAGCAGCCGATGTTTGTTCAGGGCTCCGAGTGGTAGGAGCTGTAATTTTAAGAATCGTTCCCGACTGGTCGGATTGGATTTCCAGCACGCCGTTCAGCTCGCGCAAACGTTCTCGCATCCCAGCTATACCCACGCCAGAGTCAGCGGTGCCGTCGCGAAGTCGCTTTAACAGCGCGGGTGGTATTCCCTTTCCATTGTCCCGGATGCTGAGTTGCGCCATTGAGATCTCTCTTTTCAAGCTTATGCTTGCGGATGTTGCTTCCGCATATCGATGAATATTCGTAAGTCCTTCCTGGACAGCGCGAAATAGAGCAACTTCGAGATTCACCGGGAGCCGCATGCCAGCCTCAGACGGCAAGTCAAGCGTAACCGTTAAACCGCTGCGGCGAGAGAACCCTTCCACAAATAAACGCGTAGCCGAGCCAAAGCCGAGCTCATCCAGCAGCGGCGGGTGCAACAAGTGCGAGATGGTCCGCGTCTCGGTGAGACACTGTTCAACCATAGTCGCGCACTCGGAGAAAAGAGCGGTTTCGGTGTCGACTTCGGCTCGAAGAAGGCTGAGATTCATCTTCAGCAACGCTAAATATTGACCCAGACTGTCATGAAGTGCTCTGCCAATGCGGCGGCGCTCTTCATCCTCCACTACAATGATTCTGGCACTCAACCGTCTGGCAGATTCGTTTGAGCGTTCCAGTTCAGCCGTTCGCTGGCTTACCCGCTCTTCTAGTTCCTCGTTGGCTTCGTGCAATGCCCTTTCGGCTTTTTCGCGCCTAACCAACAGACGCCTGTTCGATTCTCCTAAGGCGATAATGATGACGGAAAACGTTAGAAACCCGAAAATGCCGAAGTACTCGACATGGTTTTTTCCAGAAATGGAATGATAAGGCGGCAAGAACCAGTACCAGATTCCGAGCGCCTCAATTCCAACCGCCAAAATCGACGGGCCCGGCCCGCAGTACCACGCAACGAAAATGACCGCTAACCATACGGTGTGATACGGGTAGTGCGATCCAAACTCCGGGCCCAAAACTGCTCGCGACAACAACGCCGCACTCGCCGCCAATACGGCCAGTCCATAGTAGATTGTCGCTTGGTAGTTCTTCCGAGCGCGGGAAGTCAACGATCGGGAAAACAACCAGAAATAAGACGTGGACCGCATTGCCGAGGCTCTGAATGGATCATGTATCGTGAGACGATACTCCCCCAATTAAAACACTTGCGACACCAGAGTTGCAAGATTGAATTTGAGCCAATTAGGGGATTCGCCATGACGCTCCGGTCGCAAAGATAAATCATCCCGCTATTTTTATGAGAAGCGCGGATTTCGGATCACCCACGAAGATCAGCACAAGGTTGCGTCAACAATCCGCTACATTCTCAGCTCTCGCCAAAGGACCCGGTATTGTGCCATGAAGAAGAATATCTGCAGAGCGCTGATTGAAGTGGGTTTTATCATCTTCCTCTTTTATTCCAATCTCTTGATGGGGGAGTTTGAGCGCTCAGGCATGGGGCAGAAGAGGGGTGTGGCTTGGGTAGTAGGAGATGTTTCACGATCGCCAATTCTGAAATCGCCGTGGTTTCCGCGCTTATCGGTTATGGCCTTGTTGAATTTCTTCGGAAGAGATTCTAGGCAAACAGCAACAACGCACCGGCGATGATGACACCCGTTCCGCCACGCAGCCAGTCCCTATGACGCAGTTCATAACATCGCCCAGTACCTGTTGGCGATGATGATTCGCCATCGTGAGCCTCCCCGTTACGCCTTTTAGGATTGCCATCACTTCCGCCTCGCCATAGGATTGTAGCCACGGCCGTACCTGGAAACCATCCGAGAGGTGAACGTGAATGATCTGGAGCAAGTCGTTTAGCGCACATCGGCTCCACATGACAGTGTCCGTCGCCTTGCTTGCGATCTCCGTAGCGATCCCGGGCTGCCGCAAAGAAAAGCCTGCCGAGTCTGGAACGTCCCCGGCGCCGCCGCCCGCAGCACCCCCGGCAGCGTCCATTCCGGCGCCTTCCGGTGTGTTCGTGCACAAGGACATAGCAACATCCTCGGGCGGCCACGACGTCGACTTCTATTCGATTCTCCGCTTTGGAAAAAATGGACAGGTCTGCAGCGTGAATGTTTCCACGGAACTGGATGATGAGGCTCTGGCACGGTACAGCAAGTCATGCGATGCGCACGAGAAGGACCGCGAATATGGAAATTACACGTTTGTAAACGGAACCATCACCTTCAGCCTCGGAGAAAGCGATTATTCCGGAACGTTTGATAAAGACCGGCTGATCTTAAGCACCCGCTATCGGCCCACTCAGAAGACCAGCACAGATGAATACCGTCACCATGACGTGGCCTACGACAATCAGGAGCCCCAAAGCATTCCTCCGGGAACGAAGTAACCCGCTAACCGGTCCTGGAACAAGGAAGTAAATGGTCAACAGTCGAAACGTCGCGATCTCAACCCTGGACCCGGCCTACGGAATTCGCTGTATTGCCCCCGACAATTGCGTCGCTTACAATTTTGAATTCGTAAATCCACTTCAGGCGGTTCACGAGTTAGCGCAGGCTTCTGACTGACATTCCGACCCTCACCCGACCGCCTTTTCACCCCCGACTCATCAAGAGGTGATCCCCTGTGTTCATTCTTCGCTTAATTCTCTGGACGCCGGCTATGGCATATACCGGATTCATACTGACCAACCAGGGGCTGCGAACGTTCAACAGCCTCTCACTTACAGAAGCAATCTTCGGAGCATTAACAGGGTTTTTCCTTGCCCTCATGTTCACTCTCCGAGAGAGGCGGCGACAAAGATGTGCCTTCGTCGCGTATTCCTTTGCACAAATCTTTCCAGACTGGGACATATCACCCGAAAAACGCGACTCAGATCAACGCTAAAGCGCTGATCCGCAACAGGCAGGCTGAATCCGGGCTGAATCCGGGCTGAATCGTGGTGAACCAGTCCGCCTGAGCCAATCCTCCGGTGCCGCACCTATTCAGGTCTGCCGCTGCCAACCAGATGCGGGTCCCAGCCTGCCCTCTCAGCGCCAGCTTGATAGGTCGACTCGAAAAACGACAGCAGATCGCCATCAGCGTCTTTCGATTTGCGCAGATCGTCGTAGTCAAGCAGGAACTCGCCCATGGCCGGCTCCCATCGCGAACTGGCCGGGCTCACCTTTGCAAGTTCGATCTCCCTGGGCTGCGGGTAGGCGAAAGAATAGAACGCTGGTTTTGGATAAGCGGCACTGCCCGCCCACCAACCCACCTCAATAAGCTCTTCGTTCATGGCGTTACGCCGGATGTAATCGGCTTTCCCGCCGGGTGAAGCGGGCCTGCCGCTGTAGCGCACATCGCGGATGTCAAGGGTTCCCCACATCAGCCCGATGGGCTGTGTCTTGCCCTTGAAGCGTCCGCGGAAAACCCGCATCACACGCTGCGCACTCAGGAGGATTCGCCACCAACTGTTAACCAGCGTCGGGTCGTAGGGACGACTCAGCGTGTCCTCGTCAAATGGAATCGCATTGAGCACTTCCTGCGGCTTCAAGTTGATGGAAGCTTTGATACCGGCTTTGCCCAGGATGTCAAAGAGTCGCTTTACGAATTCGGCGACAGACATGGACGCCAGGTCGTAACCACCCGTAAATCCCCAACTGGTTGCGCAGCCCACCTGGTGAGAAATCAGATCAACCGTAACTTCATAGGCGCCGCCGGAATAGTGGATTGGCCCGGTTGTTAACCCTCGGCTGCTGAGCCAGAGCGGTACTTCGCCCCACTGCGGTTCAAACGGCTCTTCCAGCTTCAATTTGCCGACTGCCTGTAAACCCATATGCAGAAGGTGTTGGGTGGCCGCGAAGTCGGGATACGAAAGCGGGGGCCACGGCTCGCGAGAGATGTCCTGCTCTGACAGCGCAGTCATAATAGACGCAATTATAGCGGCGCGCGCTCATGCCTCCCCTGTCAATTCGCGTAACATCGCAAAGCGCTCACCGACCCTCCGACCGCGGGTTTTGAGTGTGAGCTCCTGATCCAACAGGCCGCAGCTAATGCTGGCTTACAGAACCTCTGCCAACGAGCTAAGATGAGTCGCCTATGGATGACTCTGATCTTTGACACCGTTAGCGATTTGGGGGCAAACCGTGAATAAGCGTTGGTGCGTTTTATGCTTGGCGATTTCCCTGGGAGCCTTGCCAGTTCTGGCGCAGAATGATGCGGCAGCGGCGCGAACCGCGGCGGGATGCGGTCCGAGCGCGGGAATGTTCAACGTGCAGACGACGGACCTGAAACATCCCGTCGGGCAGACGGAACCGGGCAAAGCGCTGGTCTATTTTTTCGTAGATTTCGTCACTGCCCCAACCATGCGTGTCGGACTGGATGGAAACTGGGTGGGAGCGAACGAGGGGAAATCGTATTTCTTTTTTCCGGTCGACCCGGGAGAACATAATGTCTGCGCGGAGTGGCAGTCGGGAACCTTCAAGAAATCTTCCGAGCGGATCGGAGAGGCGATGCATCTGACCGCCGAGGCCGGAAAAACATATTATCTGCGGCTGAACTTCAGCTACCAGCGGATGGATCTGGAGTTGGAGGATGAGGCGGAAGGGCATTTCCTGATTGGGTCGTCATTATTCGCGACGTCGCAACCGAAGAAGAAATAGGAAATAATAAAGCGATCAGGACCACCTCGCTTCGGTTGCAACGCGGTGAAATGCCAAACTGTCCATCAGAACTCATTTCACGCAATGACGTGGCCGCGACTGCAAGACGCTGGAAGAAGCTTTCTAGAAGAAGTCGACCTCTTTCACGTCGATCACGACGCCTACAATCGGGATGGTGCCGGTAGGAACGTAGTATTCGTTCAGGAGCAGTATGTCTCGGTCCGTGTCATAGACGCGGAGATTGCCGGCTTCCGCCACATACTCCACGTAGCGATTGGTCAGGCCCGTCAACCCGGTGACGTCCCCGTTGTCGGGAGGGATCACCACGTTGCCCAAGCCGGTGTTGTAGATCGCCAGGCAGCCGCGCACTTCCCCTTGCGGATTGTTCACGTCGCCAATCGACGTGCAGGTGTGCGAGCCGATGAAAAGCTGGCCGTTGGCGCTCATATCCATACGGTCGTGGTAGCCGTCAGGGATGTAAAGCTCCTGGGTGTTCACGACGGCCAGGGAATTCAGATCCACGATGTCGAGACGTCCACACGTGATTGCGGCGGTCGTCGGCCCACCCATACAGGTGTTGCCTCCAGGAGTGGCAGGAGGCGGCGTTCCAGCTACGTACATGGTTGTACCGCTGATCAGTGCCCAGGTAGCGCCCTCGACCGGAATGGTATTGGTTATGGCGAACGTCGCCGTATTCACCACGGCCACGCTGGCGGGTTGGGTGCCGCCGCACTGCAATCCACAATTGAGGACGTAGGCTGTCGAGCCGTCGCTGGAATAAATGGCATAGACGGGGCGGCTAAAGCCCGAGACCAGAAAGCAGGCCGTGCTCAAGGAACCGCTGTCGCAGCCCTGGTCGACCGGGCTCACCGCAATCGCGGGAGAAAGCACAGCCATTGTGTCGCTGTCATCGCTGAAGGCCAACAATTGCGTCCCCCCGGCGTTGGTGACAACCGTCTGCGCGCCCGGAACGCCAATGCTGGAAATGGTCGAACCCGAGGCCAGATTCATCTCCACAACGGCGCCGGCAGGCGAGAGGATTCCAGCCACGGACGCCGTCGGAACCGCGGTAAATGCAAGCGTGGCGCTCTGGGCAGGGATTACCATGCTGGTGGTTGCCCCCGGCAGCGCGATCGACCCGCTGGTCGACTCCGTTGTCGTATTCACGATATCGACGGTGTTGCTGCCCGAATCGAAGACAATCACGGTCGCCCGGTTGGCAGAAATCGCCATAAGTCCCGGCGCATTAAAGGTGCCAGAACCGATTCCAGCAGTCCGCGGGAGAGTGTCATTATAGGCGTCAACAATCACCAGGCTGCCAAACGTCGACCCTGCAGTTACGCTCTGGGAAGCAAAAACGCGAGTATCCAGGCCGCTCGGAGGATTTTTCGGCTTGGACGACTTGCTGCATGAGATAAGACAGATGCTGGCGACGAAAACAACACCGGGAACAAGCACGGATTTCTTCAAACCGGAAGCTCCTAACGACATGAAAAATGGAGATTTAAATGCGAAATAGCGGATTATAGCAGACCTTTAACCAGGCCTCTCACGTGCACAACAACGAGCGCCGGCGCCCATTCAGTCCTAACTTACTCAGTCCAACCTTCTTGGCCGCGCCCCGGGTGCACAAACCGGCGGCCATCCTGTATTCTCAAGACTATAGCTGTTATTTTCACTGATCACCTTATGCCAGCTGACTTTCTTTCGCGAATCAAGCAATCCCCGGTGCTCTGCGACGGCGCCATGGGGACGCTGCTCTACGCTAAAGGCATTTTTATCAACCGTTCCTATGACGAATTGAACCTTTCTCAGCCTGATTTGATCCGCGGAATCCACCATGAATACTTGCAGGCGGGCGCGGAGATCATTGAAACCAATACCTTTGGAGCCAATTCTTTCCGATTGGCGCGGCACAGCCTCGCCGACAAAGTGCGAGACGTAAACCTCGCTGGAGTGCAACTGGCGCGCGAGGCCGCCAAAAGCTTCGATGTATGGGTCGCGGGTTCGGTTGGCCCGCTGGGAACCAGAATTGAACCCCTGGGCAAGACTTCCTTTGAAGAAGCCCGAGAGTCGTTTCGGCGGCAAATTGAAGCGCTGGCGGAAGGCGGAGTGGATCTGCTGATCCTTGAGACGTTCGGCTATCTTGAAGAGCTGCATCAGGTTATGCTCGCGGCGCAGGACGTGAAAGCCGGTTTGCCGATTGTGGCGCAGGTCACCATCGACGAAGACGGAAATTGCCTGGACGGATCCGATCCGGAGACGTTTGTTGCCAAAATCGAAGAATGGGGAGCTGACGTGATCGGCTGCAACTGCAGCGTGGGCCCGGTCGCCATGTTAGACGCCATTGAGCGGGTGCGGGCGTTGACTTCCCTGCCGCTGGCCGCGCAACCGAACGCCGGCATTCCACGCTCGGTTGAAGGCAGAAACATCTATCTGTGTTCTCCCGAATACATGGCCAGCTATGCGCGGAAGTTTGTCGCCGCGGGAGTCAAAGTTGTCGGTGGATGCTGCGGCACCACGCCGGAGCACATTCGGGTGATGAAATCGGCGCTGCGGGTTGGCGAAGCGCGAGCTAAAGCTGCCGGTCCGCAAGCGGCGGGCGCTCACGCCGCAACTCCGTCGACGCCGGCCATTCCTCTGGAAAAGAGATCGGCCCTGGGCGCAAAGCTGGCCCGTGGCGAGTTTGTGACCATGGTCGAGATTGTGCCTCCGAAGGGCATCGACATTCGCAAGGAGGTCGAGGGGGCAAAGTTCGTCAAGTCGGTGGGCGTGGATGCGGTGAATATTCCGGACAGCCCGCGTGCCTCGGCGCGCATGAGCAACCAGGCGCTGTCGCTGCTGATTCAGCACGAAGTGGGCATCGACGCGATTCTGCATTACACCTGCCGCGACCGCAACGTGTTGTGCATTCAGAGCGACCTGCTGGGAGCAGCCGCGGTGGGAATCAAGAACCTGATCTGCATCACCGGCGATCCACCGAAGATGGGGAACTATCCCGATGCGACGGCGGTGTTTGATGTGGACGCGATCGGTCTGGTCAACATCGTGCACAATTTGAACCGCGGTCTGGACCTGGGCGGCAATCCGATCGGAACCGGGACGGGCTTTGTGATTGGCGTTGGCGCGAATCCGGGCCTAACCGACTTAGACGAAGAAGTTCGCCGCTTTGAATACAAAGTGGAAGCTGGAGCGGAATACGCCGTGACCCAGCCGGTGTTTGACCTGCGCCTGCTGGAAAACTTTGTCCGCCGCATCGAGCACTGCCGGATTCCCGTCGTGGCGGGTATCTGGCCTCTAGTCAGCGTGCGCAATGCTGAGTTCATGAAGAACGAATTGCGGGTGAGCGTGCCCGACGCGGTGCTGGAACGCATGGCTCGGGCACAAACGCCCGAAGCGGCGCGGGCCGAGGGCGTCGCCCTGGCCAGAGAGATGCTGCTGGCAGTGCGGCAGACCGTGCAGGGCGCACAGGTCAGTGCACCGCAAGGACGGTATAGCTCTGCCGTAGATGTGTTGGAAGCGTTGGGCACGAACGGTGCGAAGTAACGCACCGTTCCGGTGACGTAGTTCCCCTAGATACGTCCTGTCATCCTGAGCGAAGCGAAGGACCTATGCAATTCGCCGGCAGCGCCTCAGCGGCGGCAAGTTGCATAGATCCTTCGGCCCGCAAAAGACGCGGGCCTCAGGATGACAAGCCGTATTTGGGGGAATTGCCCTGCTGCCGAAACTTTTGCATTTTGACGGCACAACCGCTCGCGGACTAGAGGTATCCTAACTGGGTTGAGTGCGGAAGCCCCCATTCCATGCGAGCCGCTGCTTTTCTTCTTTTCGGTGGCCTCTTCTCAGTCTCCGGATGGGGACAAGTTGCTCCGCCCCCAGCATCCTCGTCAACGCCCGCATCCACAGCACGGAAACTCGCGGTTACGGTGACCGACGAAAATGCAGTGCCGGTGGCGTCCGCGCATGTCCTGCTGCAGGCGCTGCCGCCGGCTCAGCCGCAACGCTGCCTGACCGATTTCGCTGGCCGCTGCGAGTTTCTCGATTTACCTCATGGAGCCTACGAACTTCGCGTGGAAAAGATCGGCTACTACGCGATCTCGCAGTCCAACGTGCAGGTGGGCGTCGCTCTCAACCTCGATGTCACGCTTACTCATCAGCAGGAGGCGCGGGAAGTGGTGGACGTGGTGGAATCCGTGCCGGCCATCGATTCGGCGCAAATCTCGTCTAAAGAGGAACTCAGCGCGGCGGAGCTGATCGATATCCCCTATCCGGGACCGCACGACTACCGCAACGCTCTAACCTTCATCCCCGGAGTCACGCCCGATGCCTTCGGGCAGCCGCATATCGCTGGCGCCGAGACCTACCAGACTCTTTTACTGCTCGACGGCTTCAACGTGACGCAGCCGACCAACGGAGCGCTCGTGGTGCGGACCAGCATCGACTCGTTCCGCTCCGTCGCGGTGACCCCGAGCCGCGAACCGGCTGAGTTCGGCAAAGGTTCCGGCGGAGTGCTGGGCCTGAACACGCGCATGGGCAACGACCACTTCCGGTTCAACGCGACGGATTTCGTTCCTGCACCGCAGGACGTCAAGGGCATCTCTCTCGCCAACTGGACGCCGATTTACACGATGTCCGGGCCGATTCGCAAAGGGAAGATGTGGTTTATCGACACGCTCGACGGCGAGTACGACAACTACGTCACCAAGCAACTGCCTGACGGCGCCGATAGCGACCATGTCTGGCGCATGGACAATCTGGTTAAGCTGCAATCGAATCTGACGAACCGCAACATCGTGACGGCGAGCTTTCTGTCGGATTACTATCACGATGAATACGCCGGAGAGGGATTCCTCACGCCACAAGCGACGACTCCGGCCGAGGTGGAAACTGCCTACATCGGCTCGCTCAAAGATCTCTACTACTTTCGCGGCGGGGCGCTGCTCGAAAGCGGATTCGGAGTGGACCGGTACAATCTGACGCTTACTCCGCAGGGCGACGCAGGCTACATTCAGACGACGCTGGCAACCGGGGGCAACTATTACCTGCAGGAAAGTGCGCTGGCGCGCCGAGTGCAGGTCCTGGCGAACCTTTACCTTCCGCCGCATGAGTGGCACGGACGTCACGACATTAAATTCGGCGCAGATCTCGACCGGTTGAATTACGACGCGCAGTTCCTGCGGCAGCCGATTTCGTTTGCGGTGACGAGCCCTCCGCAGCCTTGCCCCACCGATGCGAATGGTCTCCCGATCGTGCCAGCGCCGACGTGCGCGCGCTATTCGGTGTTCTCCGGGGGCAATTACTCGACGCTCTACAATGCCGAGGCCAGCGCCTACGCTGAGGATCGCTGGCTGGTCACGAATCGTCTGCTCATCGAGCCGGGCGTGCGTTTCGATTGGGATGAGATTATTCGGACGCGGCTGTTCTCGCCGCGCCTGGCGGGCACTTACATTTTCGACAATGAAAGTAATACCAAGCTGTCGGCAGGAATTGGAATTACCTACGACTCAACCAGCCTGGGATTGATCCATCAAGCTCTCGAAGGGCAGAGGGTCGATTACTTCTTCGATGCGAACGGCTGCCCGCAGGAAGCGAACGGCACGAGTGTTCCGTGTACGGGGCTGGCACCGGGGACGCCGGAGCCGGCGCCGATTCCATTGCCAACCGCGTTTGTGGTGAACCGGAGCACGCTGGCCGCACCGCGCTACCTGAACTGGAGCATTAGCCTGGAGAAGAAACTGCCGGCGGCCGTCTTTCTGAAGCTGGAGTTCCTGGAGAAACGCGGCGTGCACGGCTTCGCCTACAACACGTTGAATGGCGGGGTCGACGGAAACTTCTTGCTTGGGAACGGACGCGACGACCACTACGACGCCTTCACGGTCAGCCTGCGTCACCGCTTCAGCGAGCATTACGAGATCTTCGGCGCCTACACGCGCTCCCGCGCGCACACGAACCAGGTGTTCGATTTCAGTGTGGATCTTCCGGTGCTGAGCCAGCAACTGCCCGGCCCCTATCCCTGGGACACGCCCAACCGTTTCGTGGGATACGGGGTGTTGCCGTTCTTCAAGCTGCCCATCGTCCACAAATTGGATCTGGTCTATTCCGCCGAAGCGCGCACCGGTCTGCCCGTCAATGCGACCTCAGAACAGGGGGGAATTTATGCGGCCGATCCGCCGGGAACTTTTCGCCTGCCGACTTACTACACCGTAAACCTGGAATTCGAGAAACGCATACATCTGTTGGGGCGCTATTGGGCGGTGCGCGTCGGCTTCGACAACGTCACCAACCACGGTAACGCCATGCTGTCCAATGGCATCATCAATCCGCCGACCCAGCCAACCCCGACTTTCGTGGATGGCAACGGGCGCGGCCTCGACGGGCGCATCCGATATCTGGGAAAGAATTGAAGGGATTCTGTCAAGATGGTCGCAAACCCTGATCTCCGGTTCCAGATCGCCAAACGGGTTCCAGATTGAAAAAGCATTTCAATACTTTCGAACGCGTTTACAAAAATTCACTGGACAGCCGGAACGAAAAATGGGATTACAATAAGTACAGGAGCAAAACCCGTTGCCTAAGTTTGAAGAGTGCCTCCAGCGACTGGAGAAAATAGTGCAGGAACTGGAAAAGGGAGAAGTTCCCCTGGAGAAATCCCTGACGCTGTTCGAAGAAGGCATGCAGCTTTCTTCCGCTTGCCGAAAAGAACTGGAACAGGCGGAAGGTAAAGTGGAGATTCTGCTGAAGAAAAACGGGAAGCTCCAGGCCGAGCCGTTCGAGCCTGAGACGGAAAGAGCGCAGGCCAGGCGTTAGGCGCTGCCTGGCGCGGGAATTCGTTTTTTGCTCATCAGTATTGACGTCTGTGGAGTTGGAGTTCCCCCGCCCCGCAGCCTTAGTTTGCCGTCGCGTTCGCTGTTGACGGCGGTTGTTCGGGGGATTTCATGGGTTTGAGTGTAGTCGTACTGCAGAAGGATCCTGCGATCGCCCTGTCCCTGGACGGTGGGTTGCGTTCCCTGTTTCACTCCGTTCATGTAGCGGGCTCGGAAAACGAGCTGTGCGACCTGGTTGCGCAAAACCTTCCAGAAGTGGCGGTTCTCGATGTCGAGGAGTTGCGGTTTGCCGACGTCGAAAAGTTGCACCAGGATTTTCCCTCGCTGTTGATCGTCTGCACGCACCGCATTCCGGACGAAGAAATGTGGATGGCTGCGCTCGAAGCGGGCGCCGTTGATGTGTGCCCGGCACATGACGTGGAGGCCATCCTCGGTTCCATCCTGAGAAGTGTGGCTCTGGCGCAGGGCACGGCGGCATAAACTGTTGCCGTCCGAGCTCGCGATTTCCTCCGCATCCGCCCTTGCTATACTCACTGCTTCATGCTCAAGGAAACTCTTGAACAAGGCAGAACCGCGGTCGACCTCGCGCTGGACCGGCTCATCCCCTTAGAGACGCAGCATCCCGTCTCCATTCACAAAGCCATGCGCCACAGCGTGTTTGCCGGAGGCAAGCGCCTGCGGCCGGTGCTGTGCATGGAGGCGGGCCGCATGGTGGGCGGATCGTTGCCGGCTGGGATCGAGGAACTGGGCGCGGCGCTCGAGATGCTGCACACCTACTCGCTGATTCACGATGACCTTCCCGCGCTCGACAACGACGACCTGCGGCGCGGGCGGCCTACCTGCCACAAAGTGTTCGGTGAGGCGATCGCGATTCTGGCCGGGGACGCGCTGCAGACGCAGGCGTACGAAGTGATGGCCCGGCTAAAGTGTCCGGCGGAGGCGCGCGTGCGTATCGTCGAGGAAGTCGCGCGGGGAACTGGAACCGTCGATGGCATGATCGGTGGCCAGGTCGTGGATCTGGAGGCCGAACATACCAAGCCCGACGCGGCCATGCTGGAATACATTCACGGCGCCAAAACGGCGGCATTGATCACCGCGAGCCTGGTGAGCGGAGGGCTTTATGCCGGAGCCGACGACCGCGCGGTCGCACACTTGCGGGCGTTCGGAAGGTCGATTGGCCTGGCGTTTCAGATCGTGGATGACATTCTCGATGTGACCCAGACCAGCGAGCAACTGGGAAAGACAGCGGGAAAAGATACCGCGGCCGAGAAGGCAACCTATCCTTCCCTGTTTGGGGTGGAGCAGTCGGAGCGCAAGGCAGATGAGTTGGTAAGCAAGGCGTTTGCGGAATTGAAGACTTTCGGCGAGCGCGCGGAGACTCTGAAAGAACTGGCGCGGTTCCTGGTAGAAAGAAAAAAGTGAGTAACGACGCTTCGCCGAAGGACGAGGTCACCACCAAACAATCACTCCTGGCCACGGCTATCCGCTATACGGCAATCATCTTCGCTGCAATAGCAGGCTCTGCATTGCTCAGATTGCTGCTTCATCGCGTCCTCGCCACACCAAGCGATGCGCAGCTGCGAGGACCGGTCATCCTGGCAGCCATTCTGGGGCTTTTCTGGTTCGCGGTGGGATTTCTGGTATTAGCCCGATCTAGCGCCCGGGGAGTCGGTTTTTCCCAGGCACAAAATCCGTCGCCCACCCGCACACGAACTGTTTTAAGAACGATCACCCTCGCGCTCGTCATCTCCTGCGTTATAGCCATCACCGCCTGGGTTGGACTGTACCTGAATGATGAGATCTTTGAGTCGCGCTCGCTTCCCTGGATCGCGCCGCTGATCACCTTGCAGGAGTATGGAATCGGAAAAGCAAGCCAGATGTTTCCGTGTCAAGCCGAGGGCTTTGATACAGGGTGCGAGGCCTACAAGTGGATCCCCACATTTCTGATCGCTAACAGTCTCTGCTACTTCCCGTTCGTGCTGGCTAATTTATTTTTCTGCCGGTTTTCGGATGGGGTCCGCAAATCCATACGGGCCGGAGCGCATGCACTCGCCCGTTGGGGCGTAGTCGCCGTTATCGTCGGCCTTGTGGCACTCCAGGTCATGCATGGACTGAACCTCGACACGCAAGACAGCCTCTATCCTCACCCAGGCATTGGGGACACTGGCACTTCGGGGCATGGGAACAAATAAATGACATCACCGGCACGCTGATTACGGCTGCCGGGCTCTGGTTTCCGTTTTGCCTTTATCGTGTGATCCGACGAGCTCACGGCTTAGCTGACGTACGAACCAGACTGGCGGCAGCGACGTCGGTAGCGGCCACGCTGCTCGTGGCCCTGATGCTGGGCGACGTCTATTGAACCCCCAGGTTTGCGCTTGCCGGTGATCTGATAAACTTTTGCCTCGATGAAGTTAGCCGTAACCTCGGGGATCGTCATTTTCGTGGGCACCGACGAGTTCGTCAGCCGCGTGCTACCCACGCTGCAAGAAATTGCGGCGAACGGGCTCATCGTGCGCGAGAATGTGGGGCTCGAACACGGGAATCTCAACTGACATGTCCTCCCCTCCCCGCGATCAATCCCTCGACATCTTGGCCATCGCGGCCCACCGCGATGACGTGGAGCAGACGTGCGGCGGCACTCTGCTGAAAGCAGCACAGCGTGGCCAGCGAGCCGGCATTCTCGATCTGACGCAAGGCGAAATGGGCACACGCGGCACTGCGGAAGACCGGGCACGCGAGGCCGAAGACGCCGCCAGGATCCTCGGAGTGAGCTGGCGCCGGGCGCTCGACATTCCCGACGGGCGCGTCGAGAACACCTGGGAAAACCGGCTTAAAGTCGCGAGCGTGATTCGGGAGACGCAGCCACGGGTGGTCATTCTGCCTTACTGGAAGGGGCGGCATCCGGATCACTACACGACGTCGGTTCTGGGATACGAAGCTTGCTTTTTGGCGGGACTGGCGAAATTAGCTGTCAGCCATCAGCCGTCAGCCATCAGCCCAACCGCTGCCGCCCTCGGACCTCGGACTTCGGACTTCGCCCCTCATCGTCCCTTTAAGATCATATACGCGACGCTGTACTACGATGTACGGCCTACGTTTGTGGTCGACATCAGCGCGCAGTTTGCGGGAAAGTTTGCATCCATCATGGCTTACAAATCGCAGTTCAGCGATCAGGAAGCCGGCAAGGATCTGTTCCCCGCTCACGACGAAATCCACGCCCGCGTGGAAGCCATGGCGCGGCATTACGGCATGCTGGGCGGCGTCACCTATGCAGAGCCGTTTCTGCAAAAAGAAGTGGGATTGGTGGAAGACTTGCTGGCGATCCCGGTGAAATCGATTTGATCGGTCGAGAAAAACCGGGAGTGATCCTCCTGCCTATTTCTTCAACGCCACTGCCACGCCATCCCGGATGGGCAAAATCGTGGTCATGAAATCCGGCGAGGCGCCGAGCAGGCGGTTGAAATCAAGAATGGCTTTCGTCTCCGCGCTTTTCGGATTCTTCTCGGCGACTCGGCCGCTCCACAACACGTTGTCGGTGATGAAGAGGCCGCCTTCGCGCAGGTGTGGTGACACCAGCCGCAGCACACGCGGATAATCGGTCTTATCCACATCGTTGAAAATGATGTCGAATTCCTGCTTCTGCTCCGAGAGGTATTCGAGCGCGTCGCCGGTATGAATGGTGATGCGGCCGGCCACGCCCGCTCGAGCGAAATAGCCGCGGGCGCGCTCCGCATTCTTGGGGTCGCCGTCCGTGTAGATGACACGTCCCTTGTCGCCCACAGCCTGCGCCCACCATATCGTCGAATAGCCAATGGCCGACCCCAGCTCGAAAACAGTCTCGGCGTTAATCATCAGCGCGAGTTGCTGCAGTATGCGACCCACCGCAGGCCCGACAATAGGGACGTCATGAGCGGCGGCGTAGTCTTCCATCTCGGCCAGCACCGCATCGCGCTTCGGGAGCATGGAGTAGAGATAGTCGTCGACCGGCGCAGCGGTGAAGCCGTTGTAGTGCCGCCAGCCTGGCTTGTTCGGTTTACTTGGCATCCAGGACCCTCGACTTTATGAAATCGTCACTACGAAATCGTCACTCCAGGCTTCATTTCCAAAACTTCAATGCCCGGGACCAGCCTCTGCAGCGCTCCCGGAGTTCCCGTAAGCACCGGAAACGTTGCGAAGTGCATGGGAATTATTGTCTTAGCTTTAAGCAAATTACAAGCATAGGCAGCCTCGCGCGGCCCCATGGTGAAATGGTCGCCGATGGGAAGCATCGCGACATCCGGCGCGTAGAGTTCGTGGATGATCGCCATGTCGCCGAACACATTGGTATCGCCGGCGTGGTAGATCTTAACTCCGTTGGAAAACTCCACGACATATCCGCAGGCTTCGCCGCCATAGACCATCTCGTCGCCGTCCTGAATCCCGCACGAGTGGTCGGCGTGAACCATGGTGACCTTAATGTCGCCAACAGTCTGCGTGCCGCCCTTGTTCATCATCGCCGTCTGCTTTACGCCTTTCTTCTCGAGCCAGCCGACCAGCTCAGGGATGCCAACAACTTTCGGGACATGCTTCTTCGCAATCTCCACCGCGTCGCCAATATGATCGCCGTGGCCATGCGTGATGAGCATGACGTCAACGTTCTTGACGTCTTTCTCCGACGCCGGACACGCGGGATTGCCCATGATCCAGGGATCAATAATGACGGTCTTGCCACCCGGAGTCTCGACGCGAAAAGTGGCGTGGCCAAGCCACGTCAGTTTGAGGCCTTTGAGGTTCATGAACGCAGCTCCTAGCTTGTAGCTCCTAGCTCAGCAAATCAGATGACGCGATTCCGGGCAGCCCTCAGAGAGCACAAAAAAACCTCAAACGCGGCGCAGATTTGCTCACCTAGTTTAATATGAAACGCCTATGGCTGACCTGAAGGTGCTAATTACGAGGGATCAAATCACGAAGCGAGTGGCAGAACTGGGCGCCGAGATTTCTCGAGACTTCAAGGGCGAAAAAGTGATGCTGGTGGGTGTGCTGAAAGGCGCCGCGATTTTTCTCGCCGACCTTTCGCGCCAGCTCGATTTAGATGCGACGTTTGATTTCATCGGCGTCTCCAGCTACGGAAATCGTCCCAGCCCCACGCAGGAACTCAAGAGCGGATGGGACTCCACCGGCGAAGTGAAGCTGACCAAGGATGTCGATCAAAC